>ERZ1066117.71-NODE-71-length-123535-cov-44.325332_pt1 | contig 123535 bp, 103 predicted proteins | sample MGYA00382764_ERZ1066117 | MGnify/ENA primary metagenome ERZ1066117 (study PRJEB33369, sample SAMEA5778347) | biofilm metagenome | biome: Industrial cooling water; feature: Water cooling tower basin; material: Biofilm | place: United Arab Emirates | collected...
GCTTTCTTGACCCGGCCGGCGAGCTCCGCCCTCGCCCTACGCGGCGCTGCTCACCGCTGCGCCCAGTGGATGAGCACCTTGCGGGCCGATGCGATCATGCCCGGCAGGATGACCTGAACGACCGTCACGCCGTTCTCACGAGCCTGTGCCGCCCCGCCGCTGATGCGAAGCTGGTAGCGCGGCGAGCCGACGTTGCTGTGTTCGATCAGCGTCCCGCTTGACGCGTTCGTCGCATCGACGACGACGGAGATCGAGCGGGGGAAGCCAAGGGCTGTCCGCGCGCTCGCGGCCTCGCTGACGTACGTCGTGTTGTTGGCGAGGTTCGTCCGGTGCTGTGAGATGTCAGTCGCCAACGCTGCCGCGCCCGCCTTCTGTGGGTCGGACAGGAAGGTCGTGCATGCCTTCGAGAGCTTCGACAGGGCGGTCATACCAGAGGCTTCCCCTTCGTGCCGGCGCCGAACGTGTAGTTGGCGCGCGTGTGCGGCAGGAACAGGCTGCGCGGCCAGGAACCGCCGGGCTGGTCGTCGTGTGGTGCCATGACCAGCACAGTATATCGCGCCTCCCACCACGTCCCGGTCAGCGAGCCGGCCGTGTACGTGATCGAGTTGTTCGCTGTGCTGATGCTCTCGACGCGGAAGCTGAAGGTCTGCTCCCACGTGCGCCCGTCCCACTGCCACCCGTACACGAGCGCGTTGCCACCCACGCCCAGATAGGCCGGCTCGGCGAACAGGCTGACATCGTGGAACCCAGCCTCGCCGTGGCCGAACGCGTCGGGCTTGCAGTAGAACGTTCGTGTCGCGGCGTCGTGACGCTGCTCGACGGTCGTCACGTCGGGTCCGTCGACGACCACAGCAATCGGGGCGAACAGCCTGTAATCGAGCGGGTCGCCTTGCTGGAGCAGAACATCGAGTTCGGAGGTCAGCGTTTGCAAGTTGTGCACGACGCGGACGACGCGGCCGATGCGGTTCGTCAGCCCGTACTCTCCCTCGCGCGACGCGGCGAAGGGGAGCGACACGCGGACCACGCTGCCAGGCCCGATGTCCTTGGCGCGAGTCCACATGACCGGAACCTTCTTCACGAGCACGAAGGGAGCCGCGAAATAGTCAGCCATGACGCGGGACCACAACGCCGTGGCGGCCGGCTGCCATGACGGCGGAGAGCCCGGCCCGCCCTGCCACAGCGGAACAGGCACGAGGCCCTGTCCGTCGACCTCAAGGACGGCGTTGTCCTGTCGTACCCGCGCGCCGTTGTCGAGCGCGCGGAGCTTGAGCTCGAGGTCCTTCTCGCTGCCGGCCTCGCTGTCGAGCGGCTCGCCGAACTTGATCGTGAACCCGTCCTTGGGCGTGAGCGGGTTGAACTCGACCTCGGGGACGTAGGGGATGTCGTCGCTGGCGAGATCGTCGGCGGAGATGGCGACTTCCGTGTCGCCGTAGCTGAGCTTGCGAGCGCGAGAGAACAGTCGGAAGCGACCGGCCACAAAGCCCATGCCCCACCCTCTCGGCTCCATACACTGAGCAAGGAGCTGGTCGGCGTCGAACGGGCCTAGCGCGAAGAACTTGCACAGCGCGAGCGGGCTCGACTTGCCCCCGAGAGGGAGTTCGTCGCAGGCGCGGCGGAAGGATACCCAGTCGACCATCGAGGCGGGAACGGCAAGGCCGAGGTCGGCGATCTCAACGTCGTCTCCCTGCGCCGTCTCCGCGTCCGGGTGCGCGTTCTGGCCGAGTGTGCGGACGGGGTTCTGCCCATCGTATCCGGTCCAGTAAGCCGTCCCGGTCGAGAGCATCGTGCGCAGCATGACGAGGTCGGCGCGGTCCCCCGAGTCATGGTTCCAGCCGACGAGCGCGACCGGACAGAACTCCGTGTCACCGGCGGCGGCGGCCCACACGCGGTCGATCTTCTTGCGGTCGAGACCAGCCCAGCGCGGGTCAATCCAGCGCGCGATGTAGACCTTCCGGACGCTGTCGCTGTCCGCGCCGAAGGTGTCGCCGCCCAAGGTCGTATCGTTGCGCCAGCCGCACACAGCGATCTGGACGTTGACGATCGCGTCCTCGTCGCGCGTTTCCCTGTACTGTGCCTTGAAGGCGATGTAGCCGTGCGTGTCAACGGTGCCGCCGCCGTTGTCGAACGTGTACTCGACGGGCGCTCGGTTCGTCTGCCCCTCGATGAAGGGAGTGCTCGGCCCCAAGCCGACCTGAATCTCTTGCTGCCCTTGCGGGTACAGGGCGGACACGCCGGGCTCGTAGATGGGAAGGAACAGCCGCGGTGTGCCGTTGTTGTCGGCTACTCCGCCGGCCTCGTAGGGTGTAAGGTAGCCGGTCGGGACCGTCCAGAGCTTCGCCGTCCAGTAGTCATCGCCGGGGGCGTTCTGCGCCGGAGTGAACAGCATGTCGGTGTTCGACTCGCAAAGGCCGCCCTTCGCGGTCTGCAACTCGACATCGTAGCCAAGCAGAATCCACACGCTTCTGTGCAGGGTCAACGTCCACACTGCGGCCCACGCGGAGTCGGTCGTCTCCGTCTCGATTCGACCGTACAGGACGCGCGCTTCGGACCCGTAGAAGGTCGTCCAGGTAACGTCCGGACCAGCTTGGGCGCTAACGGTGGCAACGCGCGCGCTGATCGCCGACAGGTAATCTTGCACCGTGCCCGTCGACGGCAACACGTCCAACACAGTGTAGGCGGACGAGGCGCCCTGCAAAAAGCCGACGTTACCGCCCTGCTGGTAGTAGAACGAGCAGGCCATCATGTCAGTGCGCTGGCCCGGCTTCGTGCTGAGCTTGATGCTGCTCGTCATCTTGCGCCACTCGCTCGGGCGCAGAGCGTTGAGCCTCTTGCGGAGCCAGCTCGACGGACCGTCGCAGGCGATCTTGAGCGTCGTCCCGGTGGCGGAGATGTCGGCGATCGTGCCGGCCCACACGAGCCCGTACCCCGACGCATGCATGTCAGCCCACGTCTTCCAGTAGGGGTAGGTCCGCAGCGGTTGCGTCACATCGAGGAAGATGCGGTAGAGGCTGACGCGGCGGCCCTTGAAGTGCGGCGGGGCGTCATAGACCGCGCTCGGCGCGAGCTCTTGGATGTCCCCGGTGTAGGCCGCGTGGTCGAGACCAGGAAGCGGCGCGCCTTGGATGCACTGGTACTGCCGCCGCTCGCCGAAGGGGCCGATGGCTTCGTGGTTGATGTACTTCCCGTGGAGGTCGACGCTCGTCTGACCGTCAGCGCTGAGTAGCGTCGCTGGCGCAGCAACGGGGCGTGCAGACAGGCGCTCGCCGACCAACTCGAAGTCCTCCGGCTCGCGGAGGAACTCGATCATGCGGCGGTCGAAGTCGATGACGGTAAACGATGCGCCGTCGTCGCTCTCAAGCGCGCCCGTCTCGAGGTTCGTCGAGAACGTGATCGTCTCCGGCACGGTCAGACCGGGCAGGACTTCGCGGTCGCCCTCGGAGCCGAACTGCCCAATCCAACTGAAGCCGCCCGTCCCGCAGAGCTCCTCGCGGTCGCAGTAGGCCCACTTCACGCCGTCGATGAAGAGAACATAGGCGACCTCGCGGTCAGCACGTGCGGCAAGTTCGGCGACGGTCGGCATGGGCTAGCTGATCTCCGGGCACACGTGAACGGGAAGGGTCAAGTCGTAGCGGCGGTCGAGCAACTCGAAGCCACGGCTGCGGGTGAAGTCCCACGACAGGGCGCGGCGATCGGGCGAGACTTGATAGGGGCCATGCGGGGCGTGGTCGAACGTCGCCGCAGTGGTCCCGCTACTCTCTTCGAGTACGTCGCGGTAGTTCTTGTGCGGCGCGGCCTTCGCTACGACCTCATCGAAGAAGGTCTGCCACTCGCCGCCGAGCGCGCCGGCCGTCCGCATGCGGGCCTTGGCGACGTTGACCCAGGTGTACCGGTTGAACTCCCGGGTCCCGTGCGACGTGCTTTCCATGCGCCCGGTGTAGGGGGCGACCGCGACGTTCACGAGATGTTGCTTGTGACCGGCCACGTCAAGCGGAGCCGCGACAGAGGCGGGCCGCGTGGCGGGCGACCAGAGCAGGGGGCTCACCGAGTCGGCGACGTAGGACGAGGCGCCGGACACGTCGCCTTGCGAGAAGCCGAGGAGGTCGCGCAGACGTGGCTCGTCCCAACTGATTGAGAAGACGCCCGCCGCGCTGATACGAACCTTACGTGTGCGCAGAAGAACCACACTCGCGCCCGCTACGCCGGCCGCGGTCATGGCGGCTTGAACCTGATGCAGCAGCGAGAGCGCGTTTGTGGGGTCGTACATGTAGAACGAGCCGGGCCCCACCGTCTCAGTCGAACCGTTCACGGTAAGCGACAGAAGCGGCAGGCTCAGGACACTTCCGATCAACCAACTCGACCTGTACGCCATGCGATCTCCAGTCTACTACCGACGCTTGCCGGTGGTCTCATCGATAAGCTTGAGGACGTAGCGGCCGAGCTCCTTGCGGCCGCCGTCGCCAATGATGTTGCCGCCCACGTTGAACGTCAGCGAGATGCCGCCGCCGGTGCGTCGCTCCGACATGCTCGCATCGTCGCGGCGGCGCTCCTCGAAGGACACGGGGACCTCGAGCTTCTCCCCATCGCGCCCGCTTGAGCTTGACCCGCCGTCGCTCTTGCCGCCGGTGCTCGGCTTGCTCGTGTCCTTGCTGTCGGACTTCTTGCCGCTGTCCGCATTCTCTTGCTTGATCTCGGACCAGCTCTTGCCCGTTCCCGCCTCCGCCGTGGCCTGCACGCCCTTCTGCCCGACGAACGCGCCAAGCGCGATGGCGGCTGCCATGCCGGCCGCGGCGAAGTGCTGGGCGGCCGCCGCATAGCGGTAGCTCGCCGCGGCCGCGATGCCGAGCACCGTCTCCTCGGCCGCCTTCGCCGCCATCTTGCGCTTGAGCCCAGCCAGGTACGCCTCGACGCTGACTGCGACGGCATGCTTCTCCCCTTCGGCCTGGCGGGCGAACGCGTCCATCAGTGTGTCCGTCAGCGCGCCGACGTTGCTGGCCGTGTCGCTGATCGTCTGCTGGAACACAGCCGACCACGCGGCTTGCTTCTCCGCCGCCTTCTTGGCTGCATCGATGCGTCGTTCGTGTTGCTGCCGGTGGTGGCGCGTCTCGTTCTCGTCGAGCCGCTGGCGCTGCTGCGACTTGGCGCGCGTGTACGCGTACAGGTCGTCCTCGGCCGCCATACGCCGCGCGTTCAGGTCCTCGATGTCGAGGCCCGCCGCTGCGCGCACTTCGATCTCGCGCTCGATCGAGGCGATGTTCTCCTCGCGCCGGGCGATCTCGCGGGCGACCATCTCCTCGCGGTCCGCGTCGCGGCGCTTCTCAGCGTCGAGCACGAGCGCGTCAGTGTCCTCGGAGCCGCCGAAGTACGAGCGCTGAATCGTTACGTCGCCGGGGTCAAGGAAGCTCTTGTCTTTCGACTTACCCTTCTTGCGCTCGGCTTCCTTCCTGGCCTCTTCCTCGTCCTTGGCAGCGCGCTCCCGCCAAAGCGAGTCCCGCTTGGCGTACGTCTCGCGGAGCTGAGCTTCCTCCGCCCTCTGCGTCTGGACGTAGGCGGCGCGCTCTTGCTCGAGGCGCTTGCGGTTGGCGAGCGTCCGCTCCTTGTCCTGCGCGCCCTGGACGCGGGCGTACTCCTCCGCGCTCATCGACTGCGCAGCGAGGAAATCATACGTCGCGTTAGTCGCGCCGCCGGTGGCCTCCGCGTACTTGATCATCCGGTCGGCGAGGACGCCGAGAGGGCCACGCGGGTCCGCCATGATCTTCGCGGTCTCGACAGCGCGGAGGAGCGCGTCGTTCATCTCGAGGACCGGCTTGATGACTGCGCCCGCTGCGTTGGCGATGCCCGACTTGATGTCGCTCCAAGCGTTCGCCAGCGAGGTTTTGAACCGCAGGACGGCCGCAGCGCTGGAGTCGTACGCGACGACAGTCTCGTTCGCCGACTTCAGCAACGCCTCCATGGCGGACTCGCGGAAGGCGAGGGTCTTCTGCTCCTCCGTCAGCCTCGAGACGGTGGTCCCGATCGAGCGCGCGTACTTCTCCTGCGCCTCGGAAACCTTGATGGTCACACCGAGGTTGTCGAGGATGAGCGGGGACCCGCGCCCGAGCGCAGTCGTCATGTCTTGAATCGCCTGCGTCGCATCCGTGCCAAGGCGCAGGGCGATCTTAGTCGCCGCCTCCGCGAGGGTGTTGAAGTCCTTTTCGGTCTTCACAACCCCCAGCGAAACAGCCTGCGCCGCGGACTTCGCCAGGGTCATGTTGTCGACGAGGCCGCCCGTCGCCGCCTTGGCCTTCTCGATGGAGAACGGGATGTTCTTGAGGGCCGTGTCGTAGCGGAGCGTCTCATCGGCGGCCTCGCTGACGAACCCAGCGAAGGCGACGAGAGAGCCCGCCAACGCAGCGGGACCAAGCATGCTCATCAGTTTGCCGCTCGCGGCCTCCATCAAGCCGAACGCATAGCCGCCCTTCTCGCCGCCCTTGCTCGCGGCCTGCATGCCGAGCTCGACCTTCTTGAGTTCGTCGTCCGACTTCGAGGCCGCCGCGTTGAGCTTCTCCAGGTCCTTCGTGGCCTTCTCAAGCGCCGGGCTCGCCTTGTCCGCCTCCGCGCTTGTCTTCGCCAAGCCGAGCTTCAGTTGCTCGACCTCTTGCTTGCACTCCGCCGCAGCCGTCTTCGCGGTCTCCAGCGCCTTCGTAAGCTTCGCCTGCGAGGCCGCGGCTTCGGTGCTGTGCGGGCCGAAGGCCCGCACCGTCAAGTTGTGCTCCTCCTGAGCCTGCTTGACCCGCGCGATCGCGGCCTGCATCTCGAGGTGCTTGGCCTTGCCTGCCTGCATCTGCTTCGCAAGCTCGGCCTGCTCGGCGCCCGCAGCCTTCGCCGCAGTGACAATCTCGGTGGTGGCTCCCGCGACTTCCTTCAGAGGCGCGACCGCGCCTTCCGTTTGCGCGGTGACAATGACCTTTGCCTCATGTGTCGTGTTCGACATGGAGCCTCCTAGTCTTCAGTGTCGGCCGCGGCGTCTCGCTCCTCCAACTGTGCGGAGTAGGCAAGGTCCTCCTCGGCTTCGAGGTACATCAGGGCCTCGTGTACGAGTGGGATGTCGCAGCGGGTTAGCTCGACGTTCTCGATGCGCCCGCCATTGCCGTCACGTCGGCGGCGGTAGCGTGCGATCGAGTCCATGAAGGGGGCGCGGTACATGGCGCCGGGGCAGCCGTACACGCTGACCTCTTCATGCGGCTTCATCCAGTCACCGCGGACCCCTTCGAGGTCGTAGCGGGGTGGCGCGCCCATGTGAATCTGAATGAGCGCGTCGGGCTCCGGCTGCCACTTGCGTGTGTCGTAGCCCGGAAGCGCACAGCACCGGGCCGCCTGCTCGTCGGGGTCGAGACGGTTCGTACCCTGCGTCCGACAGAGGTTCGCGCAGTTGAACATCTCGTAGCGCCGCCAGCGCCCCTTGTCACTCCGGGCCTGGCCGAGAGACCACGCGGCGATACGGAGCGCCTTTTTTTTCCAACGCGCTGAGGGGCGCGTTGAACCGGATGACAGCGAAGCCGAGCTCCGCCGGTAGTCGGTGATCGGCCTCCCACAGCAGGTCGATCACGTCGTCGGGGAGCCCGTTGGAGTTCGGCCGCTTGGACGAGCCGCCGCCGTTGTCCTCGCGCCAGGAGAAGTCGGGCCCCTCGATCGCCACGCACCCCGCCTTGGCGAAGGCGTTCATGCGCGCCTTGTAGTCCTCGATGGCGTCGCACGCCTGGAACTGTGCGCGCGACAGGTGCCGCAGGGTGAACAGCGTCGGCCTCGCGTCCGGCCTCAAGTAGTCACGGATGGTCCGCGGCTCCCCGAGGTGGTAGTCCTGCGCGTCGAGGTCATAGCGGCTGTAGCCGAACCCGTACCGGATGACCGGATGGTCGTCCGGCTTGAGCCCGCGCAGGTCGGGCTCGCGGCCCTCCTCCTCCGCTTGCTTGGTCTCGGCGACGTAGGCCGCCTCGAGCTCCTTCATCTCGCGGGCAAGCTTCTCGATGTCGAGAGCCTGGTCGCTGTCCTCCGGCGAGGTGGCGTCGATGAAGAACCAGTGGCCGAGCTTGTCGGCGCGGTGCATGGCATGCGAGAGACCGCGAATCATAGGACTCCAGTGTAACGCCATGGCGCCCACATCAGGACGCCATGGCCTGTCAGCACAGACCGATCAGGAAGCGGGAGCGGGCGAGTTCGGTGGTGCCCGCGTCGTCCGGCTCGATGCACTTGAACTTGAGCGAAGCGCCCTGCATCGGGCCCACTTCGACCTTCTGCGGCTGCTCGACGAGGATGCACCGGGGCGCGGCGAGGCTCCACGACTTGCCCTCAGCGGCCGGCTGGCACAGGAAAATGTACCACTCGCTGCCCGCTTCGAGGCCGCTCAGCCAGTCCGTCGAGTATGCGTTGACGGTCATGCTGATCGTCGTCATCCCGGGCTCGACCCCGAAATCGCCCACGCCGTTGAAGTCTTCCATGTCGCTCGACACGGCGGGAACCACGTCGCGGCTGTAACCCACGTCGAACGAGAAGGCCGAGATCTTGACGACGGTTCGCAGGTTGCCAGCGTAGGACGCGAGAACGACCTCGCTGTCCTTGCCCAGACAGAGCTGTGCGTGACCGTACGGCTCCGCGGCGAACGTCGGGTTCGTCATCGACAGGTGCTTGTTCGATGCACCTTGGATGTTGAGCTCGATCTGCGGGAGCTGTCCGGGCCCCAGGTTGCCGAGCGTCATCGACGCGACGGAGCCGGTGAGCTGCCAGACGAGGTTCGTGTCGCTCTTGTGCGTCTTGAACAGCCACGACAGCGTGTGCGGCGCGCCCGACGATGTGAGCGCCGACTCGAGGATGTCCTCGTCGAGGTGGCTGACGATGACGGCCGGAACCGGGTCCGTGTTACTCGGGCTGAAACCGAGGACGGGCTTGACGGTCAGAGTCTTCGTGCCCGCGTCGATCGCGGTCACGCGGGTCCAGAACACCTTCCCGGCGAACTTGGTAGAGGGCGAGGTCGCGTCGCGGTACGCGAGGAGCATGCCGGGCTCGAGGTTCGTCACGTCATCGACGATCGGCTGCGAAGCCGTGCCGCCGGTGAACGTAGTCGTGTTGCTCCGCATCTGGCCGCCCATGGCGTGCTTGAGCAACTTCGAGAGCGGAGTCTCCGCCGCCTGCGCGTCGACGGCGGTCTGCACACCCTTGCCGTGCAGCTTGATCGTCAGCTTCGCCTTCGCCTGCCGAAGACCCTCGATGGTGTGCCGCTCGTCCTTCTGGAAGACGCGCGTCTCGAGCGTCGGGTCCGCGATGCGAGCGGTGCGGAGCTCGGCGATGTCAACCGCGATGTGCTCCATCGGGATACCGTCGGCAGCCCAGTCGGCGGGCGCCACGTTGGCGGTGGTCTCCTGCGCAAACGCGGCCCAGGAACGATGCTTGTTACGTGCGGCCATGGCGGCTCCTTACGTGGTTGTGGCTTGATGCCAGACGATGTCGAAGACGAACTCGACGTAGATCATGCTCTGGTCGTCGACGCTCAGGTTAGCCGTGCCGACGTACTCACAGGAAGCGAGCCCCGGGACGGTGGGGTCGAGAAGGTCTGTCAGCGTGTCGCGCAGGTCGACTGCGTCGCTCGTGATCAGCGACTCAAGGTCCTGCGGCTCAACGCCGCTGTAGCTCGCGGCGATGCTCATGCGGCTAGCGAACGTCTCGCCTTCGCCGAAGAAGCCCGTGCGAGTCTGCCCCGGGTAGGCCAGGACGCCCGGCGAGAAAATGAGCGTGAACGTGCGGACGGCAAGGCCGGGGATTTGCGCCGCGCGGCCCCGGCGCTGCGCGCTCTCCATGTACGTCCACAGCGCGTCCTGTAGAAGCGGGGACTCTTCGAGCGTGTCGCTGTCGAGGTTGACGTGCTGGTACGACGGCACGATCGCCTGAATGGCGGGCACAATCTCCCACATGAGGCGCTGCAGCGTCGTCGTCTCCATCTCACATCCCCAGGCGCCAGAGCGAGCGAATGCGCTTGGCGGGCGAGATGGCCTCGTGCACGAGGTCCTGTTCGACGACGCCGGGCTTGTCCTGCCCAATCACGAGCGCCTGGCGAAGGACCTCGACTTGCTTCTGATAGAACTCGAAGTTGCGTGTATCCGTCTCGCTCGAGCTGTTTTGAAGCGCGAACATGCCGGCAAGGTACTTCACGAGTTCGCGGGCGATGTGACCGCCGTTGTGCGTGCGGGGGTCGATGCCCGCGACCGCGAGGAGACTGTTGTAGTGCGCGTGGGCCTGCGCGAGCGCGGTCGGCAGGTCCGTGCGCCCGGACGCGTTGGCGATGTTCGACAGGGACGGGTTCAGCTCGAGGACATCCTGCACCGTGGCGAGTTGCGTCTTCGCCCGCTCGAGCATGATGACTTCGCGGACGTGCACGCCACCATCGAGCACCCACGTGACGATCGCCGGCATGCCTTGCTTGAGCACGTCATCGTTGTCCGTCCACGCGGACGGCACTGTCGCGCGGACCTCGGCCCCTCGGAAGGCCGCGCCCGCGCTGTACTCGTGCTGGAGTGGGTGACGCGACCGGACCGTCTTCGCCGTCGCGTTGATGGCGTCGACGGTAACGATCTCGCGGTGCCCCTTCGACGACTCAATCCAGTAGCGGCGGCCGACCACGATGTCCGTGACGGCGCCGAGCAAGATGAGGTTCCGGTCGGCGCCGCGGCCCGCGCTCGCGGTGGTCGTCGTCGAGACAGCGTCGACCGTTGCGGCGGTGCCAAGCGGGACCACGAAGAACGCGCTGTTGGTCTCGCTATACCGCGCGTCAGTGATCGAGAACGTCGCGGCGGCCGGGCGAGCCGGGGGCACGAGCGCGATGACCTGCGCCCCGGCTCCGTGTGTGACGCGGTGCTGGCTCATCCCCGCCTCCGGGCGCGCGCCTCGATCTCTTCGTTCCGGCGGATGATCGCTTCGTTGGCTGTGTATTCCGCCTCGAGGCGTGCCAGGTCTTCAGCCTGGCGGTCGCTTAGGCGGGTCGGGTCGACGGTGCGCCCCGCGATGCGGAAGTGGGTGACGCCACGCCGACGAGCGTTGTCGAGCTGGCCGACCTTGTCGCGGATGTGCGAGTGGTATGCGTGGCGCCAGTCCATGTCACTTCCCCTTCTTCGGCGAGCCCTGCGGCTCGGACGCGTCGACGACGACGCCGGTAGTCTTCATCTTTGCAGGCGCCCACGGGTCGAGCTTGTCCTCGGGGATGAGACCCTTCTGACGGTCCTGCACTTCCTTCGGAAGCAGCGCGAACGGGAACGGGCTACCCGTCCGCCCCGCCAGCCAGTCCTTGAGGTAGCGCTTGTAGTTCTGCCAGCCCTCCTCGTTGTCCTCAGCGAGGTACAGGTCTTCGAGAAGCGCGTAGCCCTTCCGCTTGTACGTCTGCTTGAGCGTCCACCCGCCATGGTCGTCCGGCTCGAGCCAGTCCGAACTGGGCACACCGCGCACCGCGAGGTTGCGGACGCGACCCGACAGCGAGAGATCGGCAGAGGGCGGCAGCACCACCGGGATGTAGGTGGGGTTGCTACGGATGTTGAACAGGATGGCGTTATCAGACACGACGGAAGACCACGGGACCGGCTAGGTTGGAAGGGGAGGCGGCATGCCGGTGACGCCGCCTCCCCTTCAGACTACGCCGCCGCGCGCTTCGAGATGAAGCCGCGGAGGAGGAAGGGCGCGACCTCCTTGAAGTCGACCCGACAGGTGATGGTGGCGTCGTACGCCTTGCGGTGCGGGACGTAGACGCCCGTCGCGGTGATATCCTGCCAGATGGCGAGGCCGATGCCCGACATGGCCGGGGGGCCGCCGCCCGCGTCCATCATCAGGCCGAGGAAGCCGCCGACATCGTTGGAGGCGTCCGCCTGCGCGACGTTGGCGCTCTCGAAGATGTGGACCCCGTTGTACGGCGCGTGGTACCCGTCGACCTTCATGCTGTTGAACAGCGCGGAGCCGGCACCTGCGATCTGCTGCGCGCCCACGCCGACGACCATGTCCTTGAGCAGGTCACGAATCTGGGCGTTGGAACCGACGAAACCGATCTCGCCGATCGGCTTCTGGGCGCGGAACGCGAACAGGGCGGTCTGCCACAGGTTGAGGCTGAGGTTGACGCCGGTGTTGTCGCTCATGTTGGTCGCGGTCTTGAAGACCTCGAGGCCCATCAGGTCGAGCGTGTTGCGCAGGTTCGTGATCATCTGCCCGACCATGTCGGACTGCGTCAGCGCACCGGAGTCCTGCACGACCTGATCGGTGATCAGCGCGCGGGTGCCCGGGTCCACGCCGGTGAACGTGACCTTGCTGGTCGAGTAGTTCACCGCGGTGTACTCGTCGCTCTCGACCTGCTCCTCGGTCGCCGGCTGCGCGTCCCAACGCGGGACGACAAGCGAAGTCGCCTTCAGGTTGGTGCAGTCGAACTGCATGCAGAGCACCGGGTACAGCGGGCTCGCAGCGGGGGTCGGGATGACGAAACCAGCGACGGCGCTCGGGTTGATGGTCTCCGAGAGCGTGGTCGTGTTCATGCCGTTCTGAGTGGCCATAGGGCCTCCTTCTTCTTAGCCTAGCTGATGAGGCTCTTGCGCTTGGGCGGCACCGGTGGCTGCTTGCCGTGCGCCCCGCCGCCGCCAAGAGCGGGCGCCGTGAGAAGTTGGGGCGAACGAGCCTTGATCAGCTCGATGGCCTTGGCCGCCGCTTCCTGCGGCTTCTCGGAGTAACGGTCCACCTCGCCGGCCTCCGCAAGCTTGACGAGGGCAGCGGACAGCGCGAAGCCGTCAGCGCCGGGAGCCGCAGCCTGCATGAGGTTGACGATGGCCGACTCGCGTTCCTTCTTGCGGAAGCCATCGACCGTCGTCACGAGTTCGTCGTGCTTCGCCTTGATGGCCTCGAAGTCCTTGACCTTGGCCGAGAAGCCGTCGCGCTCGACGATGGCGGCGGCCAGCTTGCCCTCGAGCTCCTTGACGCTGCCGACCTTGCCCTCGAGCTCCTTGACTCGCGCGGCGAGGCTGTCACGCTCCGCGACGACCGCCTTGATGTCGGGCGTCTCGGTGGAGGTGTTGGCGTTGGTGTCGGCGTTCTGCGTGTTCGGGTCAGACATGACTGCTACTCAGTATCTTCTAGGTGCGCGGCGTTCGCCGCACGAGTGGAGCCGCCGATCGAACCGTTGACCTGCGCGGCGGACTGGAGACCCTTGCCAGGGTCGGCGGTGTTGCGCTGGACCTTCGTGTCGTTTCGGTCGGCCAGCGCGGAGAGGTTCTCTTCGATGATCGCGTCAGCGTCCTCCGAGGACAGCTCGGGGCGCTCCTCGAGGAGAACATCGCGGGGGTGGTCGAGCCCGTGGCGCAGGCGCGCCTCCATCAGCTCGATACGCTTCTTCGACTCTTCGGTGTCGGCGTAGTCCGAGAAACGCAGGTCGAGCATGTCGCGGACCTCGTCACCCGGAGGAAGTACGCGCGCGTACTTGTGCAGTCGGGAGGCGCGGACCACGTCGCAGATGAGCGGCCAGAGTTCTTCCTCGCTCGGCCGAAGGTGCTTGACCTGATCGTTGCGGAGGTGCCCGAGCTTCTCCTTGCGGATGGAGAGAGCGTAGGACCCCCATTGGCTGTTCGACTGCTCGAAACTTACATCGCTGGGCGGAATCGCAAAACGGCTCACAGCGAGCCCGATCAGCGCGTAGATTTCCGCGAGCATGTCAGCGACGGGCATGGTCAGGTCGACCATCTCGAGCTTGTTCGTGGAGATGCCGCCCGTCGCGTGCACGGCCCGCATGGGGACGGCCATGCTCTGACCCTCGGGGATCGTGTCGAGCGGGCCGTACATGACGGGGACCTTGTTCGACACAAGGCGCCGGTACTGCATGACGGCGACCTTCATAGCCACGTCCAGCGTGGCGCCGTACAGGCCCCAGCCCTTGCGCGTGTCCCACCAGTCGAAGGCCCCGGGGAAGCTGTCGCGGAACGTGGCGACCGGCACCTTGCCCTGTAAGTGCGGGACTGGGGCCACGTCGAGTTCCTCGCCGCGCGCGTCGAAGAACCGCCACTCGGCTTCATCGACGTACACGAGCGCCTTGTCGTCGGCTCGCTGCCACACGAGCGCCTTGAGCTCATCTGGCGCGTAGCGCGTGCACTCCGCATGGTCGGGTGTGACGATGTCGAGGCGCAGCTTGAGCGTGCGCGGTGAGACTGTCGGCGCGATGAAGGTGGGGCCCATCCACCACATGTGGTGAGCGACCTTGGTAGCCCAGCGGTCGAAGCCACACTCGACGATCACGTCCGCGAAGGCGCGGGAGACCTCGGGGCTAACAGCGTCGAGCACGCGGCGCACGCCCTTGCTGTAGCCGCACGCCACCGTCTCGACGACGACGCGGCCCAGGTTGACGGTCTCGGAGGCGTACTTCTCGATCTCCCACGCCGCGTCCGGGTCATCGATGCGATGGCGGATGTGACGCACGACCAGCGGGGCGAAGTCGTCTTCGTAGACGCGGCGCTTCAACGCAGCGAGGTCGCGGCGCTTGGCGCCGGCCTGCCACGGGAACCAGTCTGTCAGCTTGGTCTGCGCCATTCGTTGCCCTTAGTAGTCTACCGGAACAGGCCGGTAACGCGAGACATTCCATTGCCGTGCTCGAGGTTCGTACCGCTGTACACCGCCCAGCAAGCGTAGCGTAGGGCGTCGATCGTAGAGCTGTTTCTGTCGCTCGCGGTGCCGCTCTCCTTCAGGGGGAGTCCATCGGGGTTCGACTCCTGAGTCTTGATCGCCCGCAGGAGCACCGTGCACCGCTCGTGTACGCGGATGCGCCCTGCCCGCATGAGGGTGTGCACCTGTGACACACTCTGCCGAACGCTCGGGTTCCAGGGCCGTTGGTGCTCCGTGGGCGACTGCATCGGTGGGCGCGGGTCGAACCCGTGCGACGCGTAGATTTGGGCTGCCGAGTCGATCGCGCCGCGGATGCGTTGGATGCCGCGGCCCATCGTTTTGTCAGCGCCGTCCCACGCGCTCTTGTCGAGCACAAGGAGCATGCCCTTGTAGGGGCTCTCGCTGTTGCGCTTGTCAACCACCTTCGCCAGCTCGACACTGTTCAAGCGCTCGCAGTGGTGAACCGAGTTCGTGCGCGTCCCCTTCGTGCCGGTCTGCACTTCATCGAAGACGTGTATTGTTAGGTGCTCGCGGAACTTCGGGTCGAGCGGGTCGTAGCTCTTGCCGCACGACGCACACTTGAGCTTCGCACCGTCGCGGCGCATGACCTTCGCGCCGCAGAAGATGCAGTCGGTGCGCGCGGCAAGTTGCCAGACGAGCGTCGACATCGGCGACACGTTGAGGTCGCCCGAGCCGGCATAGCGGAAGTTGCTAACCCGCGCGTCGGGGTGGTACGGGTTGCGCAGGCCGGCAAACGCGCGAATCCAACGCTCAGTGACATCGAAGTCGCCGAGCCCGTAGTCCACAAGGTCACGCCCGCCGTTCGCCGTCAAGAGGCGCTCAAAGACGTACTCGGGGCGCCAGTGTTGCCAGAGGAAGCCGCTGTCCGAGACCCACTTCCCGTCGACCTCTCTCGAGACCGCACCGCTTGTCGGCTGCGCGGCGATCAGGCGCTCAATGTACGGCAGGTCGAACCACGGGTTCTGGCGCATGCTCAAGGAGCACTCGAAGAAGCCCGGCTCGCCACGCTGGGCCTTCTCGACCACTAGCTCGCGCAAGAAGTGCGACGGGCGTGGTGTGGTCGAGATCATGAGCTGCGCGCCCTTGTAGTCCGCGAGCCGGTTGACCAACAAGGACCACTGATCGAGGGTCTTCATTTCCGTGCCCTCGTCCAAGAGTGCGTCGACGAACGCTTTTCCCTTCAGGGCCTTGCCGCTCTTGTCCGCCAGGTGCTTGAGAAGTATGACCGTGCCGTCGCACATCGTCAGTGCCAGCCGTCGCTGGTCGGCCGACTCGGGCCAGCTCACAAGCAGTGGAGAGGGGCTACCGTCAGCCCGTGGAGGCAAGAGAGGCGGCGTCGGGCCCGTGCCGTAGATGAGCTTCGTGACGAGGTCGAACGCGATGTCGAGCGCGGGGGCAAGATAGAGCATCCGTTTCCCACGGCCGCCGCGAAGAAGCCAACGGCGCAAAAGCCAAGCAATAGCGGTAGAAGTCTTCCCGCTGCGCGAGCCTCCCCCACCGAGCGAGATTGTGGCGGTCGAGAGCAAGAGCGGCAACTGTTCCGGCGTCGCGCGCAGCGGCAGGTAGCAGTCCTCCGCGATCGCGCACAGGTCGTCGTACGCCTGCAGGTCCTCGGGGGCCAGGCGCCAGCGCTCGATGCGCTCGCCCGTGATACGGTCCACGATCATCGAGAGGTCGTCGATGCGCTGGACGATCTTGGCGCTTGTGCTCGCACAACACGGACACGGCGGCGCGTCCGGCTCGGCGAAGGCGTGGACGAGAATCTCCGTGTGGACGTGTAGGAGCCGCCGCCGCGAGAAGTGTTCCTCGAGCGCCTCGATCGCTTCGGCCGACTCCCACTGTTGCCTCGAGACCATTAGTCCTTCCTCTTCCGTGCCTTGAGCGCGTTGAAGGCCGCCGCGGTCGAGAGCTCCTGGTCGCGCTGAGCGAGCAGTTTGCGGAGCGCGTCGACACTCGCGGCCTTGGCGCACTGGCGGGCTTCGGTGGTCGCCTCCGTGGCGAGCTTCTCGTACGCGACACGATCGGTGACGCGCGTCGCCATCCGAGCCTCTACGGTGTAGATGCGCGCGCGTACGTCGGCGAGGCGCTGACGCTGTGACATCGTGTCGTCGAGCGGTGCATCGAGCAGGCGCGCCTGCTCGTCCAGGAGGCGTTTGAGCCGCTTCTCGTCGTCGCTCTCGACCGCACCGGCGGTCTGCTGTTCCGTCTTCGTGCGGGGCTTTGCTGAGCGCCCCATGGGACACCTACCTACTCGCCGCTGGCCTTCTTGCTCTCCAGCTCATCAGGGTTCTGATCTCGTAGCTTACCCGCGAGCGCGGCATCGATCGACACCTGCACTGCTTCGCGGATGACCTCGTCGGTCGCTTCGCCGAGCCCGAGGAACGTGTTGCCGCGTCGAGCTTCAGCGGCTAGGTATACGTTCCTGTTAGTGGGCGGGAGGATGGTGGTACGTGCTCGAACCGTAGTGCCTGTCATCTTGGTGCGCCGAATCTTCGAGGCGAGCTCGCCCGTCTTCGCGCCGCGATGGGGCGTGATACGTGACTCAGCCGCAGCCCTCGACTTGAGCGGCGGTTGCTGCTCCCCGTCCTCCATACGCACGCCGGTCAGAATCGAGCCGTAGGCGTGGGCCAGGAGAGCGTGGGAGACAACGTCGGCGAGCGTGCCCGCGTGCATGTCGATCTCGAACGCCTCAGCCGCCAGCGTGGTCGTGACCTTGATGTCGCCCGTCGCGGGGGACTCGCGCTCGGTGACGCCGGCGAAGAACACCGTGTTGCTCTCGGTATCCTTGCCGAAGCCCTTGCGTTTCGCGGTATTCACGGCGCGAGTGGCGGCTACGCTGCGTTTTGGCGAGGGAGCGGTCATTTTCTCACCTAAAAAGACCCTTCGCGGCGAAACAGGGACCAGCCGCCCCGCCGCTCCAGGCCCCCGTAGGGGGGTCTGCAAGGCGGTGGCTAAGGTGCTCTAAACAGCGTTCTACGGGCCCGTAGAGGGGGGTCGGCATGCCCTACCCACCCCATCCGGCGGCCAGCGACCGCCCCGGCGACACCCGCGACGCAGGTAGCATCGCGCGAACGATGGTCTCTAGCCCCTCAGCCGTGGGCGGCCGGTCATACTCGATGGACGAGACGAGCACGGCGCCTTGCTGTAGCGCTCCACCGTCGACGGGGTACGCCCGGGCGGGGTGTCGAGTCCCTCGCACGCGCAGGCGGATGGCGGCGCGGCTGGAGCCCGCAGCGAGAGCAGTGAAGAAGGCGAGTGTCATGCGGTCGGTGCTCCCCACGAGGGCGGAATGTCGAGGCCGCCCGGCCAGGTCGGCGCGGGCTGGTAGCCGAGCGACGCCAGCGCTGGCACGGCCACGCACGACCAGACATCAGGACCCGGGCACCCCCCTCGCCGCGAGCCGGCCTCCTGCCTGTGCCCGCCGAGGAGCGTCAGCGACGGTAGCTCGCGCTTCAGGTGTGCGAGGAGGTCGAGCGCGGCCGTGACCTGAGCAGGACGATCGGCGAGGCGGTCGCGCCCATGTTTGCCATCGAGGTACCACACGGGGCGCCCGCGAGAGTCGAGGCGCCCGGGGAACGACCCCTCGATCTCGATGGACACCCCTGCGGCGTTCCACCGCCCGCTCCCGACCAGTAGGCGGGTGAGCCACGGGTGGAGCTGGACGACCTCGCCGGAGGGACGCACGAGTGCGTGGGCCCGGACGCGAGGCACAGCCGAGTCACCGATGGGCAGGCCGGTCTGATGCAAGATGGCAACCGTCACCTCGTGCGGGGCACGATTGCGTGACCTGTAGGCGCGGTCGCTCTTGTCGGTGTAGTCGACGAGGTTCACGTTCAATCTCCCGCGGCGCGCGGCCGATGCCGGATGCCGCTCTCACCCGACAGCTCGAGGCGCACGAGTCTGTGCCCGTGGTCCTCGAGCTTGGTCTCGTGCCGATCGAGGCGAGCCATCGCGGCGGTCATGTGCGAGTCGAGGCGCGAGACGGCGCCCTCTACCTTCGCCACCGCCTCAGATACCTTGTGCAGCGCTTTGCCCTGCTCATCGACGAGCCGCTCCATGAGCTTCTCAGTGGCTTTGCGTTGCTCGTCGGCTTGCGCCTGCATGCGCGTCATGAGCCCGCCGGCCCACTTCCACAGAGCGATGACTGCGACGATCAGTACAGCCACGGTACCGCCACCTTCGGCGAGCGCGAGTCGCCACGCTTCGTCGACGAGCGGGTCAACACCGATCGAGGTCGCGGGCTCGGCCATGGTCTCACCCCCGCTGGTAGCGGCGCCACAGCCTCAGCGCACCGCGCTCGATCATGTGGAGCAGCAAGCCACACGCGACCGCGAAGAGGAGCACGGCGACCGCTGAGACGGTGCTCGCGTAGAGGAGGGACAGCGTCGTCATCTCAGGTGCTCTCCTGCGGCGACGGGGCGGGCTTTCGCTTGCGGCGCTGGGCGGCGAGCAGGAGTAGCAGCCACCCGACCAGTAGGGCGGGGACGACGATGGCGACGAGCGGCAACACAAGCATACGACCTCTTACTGTAGGGCTTGCGTCAGCCTCATGCCGACTCGAGCGCCGCGGCCTGTGCGTCGAGCGCGTCGGCTTGGCGGCGCAGACGCTCCCGACGGCTGAGGTAGACCTCGGGGACCTCGCACGCTGAACGTTTTGCGACCACACGAGCGCTCGCTGAGCGTTCTTCGCGGCTGCTGAACGTTTCTCCGCGCACCGCTGCAGCGCTGTCTAGCGCTTGTGAGCTGACACAGTCGCGTCGCTGACACCGCGCGACACGTGCATCGCGGCGTAGGGTACCGTAGCGGGCCGTGTAGAGGGTTTGTGAGATCGTCGGGTCTCCGATGCTGTTCACACCGCGAGAGGCCGGCTGTTACGTTGTGAGTATGAGAACGACGCTAACGATCGCAATGGAGCTCGCCAGCACGGGCGGCTTCCTGAAGACCCCTCGCGCGGCCGAGTACGCCGGGGTGTGCGCGGACTACCTTCGACAGCTCGCGTCGCGGGGCGTTGGACCGCGCATCGCCAAGCCGCTAGGGCGGGGGCACGAGCGCGGCAACTTCTACACGCGCGCCGACCTCGATGCGTGGATGGCGGCTGGTCGCGGCGCCCGCAGTGGCTACGAGGACGGCGAAAAGGTGGACACCGACCGCTGCTGACGGTCGGTGTCCCAGGAGCTATCTACCCACCCGACCTCGCGGCTACCACCCCGCGAGAGGAGAACTGCAGATGAGCTTACACGAAGACGATGGCGACCGCACTACAGAGGCATGTGAGCGGTCGCTTGCCGAAATGTCGCTGGCCGAACTCGCCGCGATGGAGCGCGCCGCCTGTGCGGCGGTGGCTGTCGAGGAGCCGGCGAAGCCGGCGAAGAAGGCGAAGTCGAAAGGCGCTGTCCAGCAAGGCGACAAGAGCCCGGCGCACGGCTGGGGCTGGAGCACTGAGGACATCGCGCGCCTGACCGACGCCGACCTGGAGCGCGCTAGGAGGGTACAGCTAGAGATGCGCGCCGAACTGCGGGAGTACCAGCGCACTGCGCGCCGTGAAGCTCGCTGTGTTGGGACAGTTATTATCTGTCCCAACAGTAGGCAAATCGGCGGTGGCGAAGCCGATGGGTTTGGTGGGTTAACCGGCCCCGCCCTAGCCGCCCTGCGCCCACGGGCCGGACGGTCAGACCGGGGTATGCGCCGGCACCCCCAGCCCACCATCCATCAACCCGCAAGCGATTTGCCTACTGTTGGGACAGATAATAACTGTCCCAACACAGCGGTCGCTGTCCTCCCCGCGGGCGTCCTCGATGTGCTCCCGTCGTGCGACGAGCCCGTGCTGCGTGCGGCGCTGGTCGATGTGGTCCATACGCTCGCGGCGCCAACCTTGGCCGGTCGCCCGGCCAGCGAGGATGACGTGTACATGTGCCTCAACGCAGAGGCCCAGCGCGACCGCTATGGACGCCCCACCGTGGACGGGCGCCGCATGTGGGCGTGGGACTACGCCCGAGACACGTTGCTCGGCCTCGGAGTCATCGAGGTCGAGACGAGCGCCTCGGGGAAGGCACTGTATATCAAGGGGAAGAGGTCGAAGGCGTACCGGTTGACCGAACGCTGGCGGAGCGCGGCACCGACACTCGTCGAGCGGGGTCCGGACCTGTGGGTGCCGCCGGCTGAGCGTGGCGCACCCGCGCGCGATGACGGGAGCACGGCACTCATCGACGATTGGTGGTCGGCGTGCCTCGCCCGTGCCCGCTTCGACCTGCCCGCCGCGGTCGCCGACATCCTCGCGTGGGTAGGTGCCGAGCCGTGCCCCGCTGATGCGCCCTGGGAGACGTTGCGCGGAGCGGTCGCGGAAGCCTCGCCTTCGCAGGCGACGCTCGACGAAGTCGAGGCGAAGCGCCGGCGCAAGGACAAGCGACCGGCCGATGAGATCGCGCGCGCCAAGGCGCTCGGTCAACTACTGCACGTCGTCGCGTGGCAGCGGTACGGCCACTCGTACATGTACCGCGACCCGGCCGGTCTACGGCTACACACACCTATCACGAGCCTGGCGTCGCGTTTGCGTGGGTACTTGAGCTTTGAGGACGAGGCTGGCGGCCTGAGCGTGATCGACGCGGCCAACAGTCAGATGGTCTTTCTCGCCGCCGCCGCCCTCGAAGCGACAAAAGCCGACGACGCGCTCGAGTTCCGCGACGTGTGCGCCGCAGGCATGTTCTACGAGCGCTCCTACGAACTACTGCACGGCACCACGCCTAGCCCGGCGCAGCGCAAGGCGTGGAAGCCGCGCGTCATGGGCTCGGTACTGTACGCCCGCCAGCACGTGCAGGAGCGCAGCCGAGAAGCCCTCGCCTTCGAGTCGCGGTGGCCGAGCGTGTCGCGGTGGATGCTGGCGCAGAAGGACACAGGCACCAGAGACCTGCCCTGCCTCATGCAGCGCCGTGAGAGCGCGGTGTGGATCGATGCGCTGGGCCCCGAGCTCGCGCGTCGCGGCATCGTGGCGGTGTCGGTGCACGACTCTGTCATCGTGCCCACGAGGTACGCGGCTGAGGTGAGCGCGCTGCTACACGAGCTGTACCGGGCGAGCGGCCTGAAGGCCAAACTCGAGCTCAAGCCGCTCCGCGATTCGGTGGGGTGACGCGCTAAGCCTGACACTGAGAGACGCAAGGAGATAACGCCGCACTGCTGGACCCCGCGGCGCCTGCTCACCACCATGACTGCTACCTCTGTTCCTGTTCCCTCTGCCGCCAACGACTCGTTGCACGAGGAGTGGCGGCCGCTCTCGGCCCTCGGCCTGCCCTACGAGGTCTCGTCCCTAGGCCGATGCCGGAGCCTACTGTCCGTCGACGCAACGACCGGCGAGCCCTACGTGTTGAGCCCTGGTCGCGGCGCGGGCGGCTACTTGACGAACTATCTGTTCACGCCCGCCGCGGGTCGCTGCCGCAGCCACAAGCTGCACAGGCTCGTGTGCTGGGCGTTCCACGGCCCCGCGCCGTCGAAGCATCACGTGTGCCGGCACCTGAACGACAATCCGGCCGATAACCGCGCCGCGAACCTCGCGTGGGGCACGCGCGAGCAGAACGCCGAGGATGCGCGCCGCAACGGTGGTGCCCTCCTCCCGCGTCGCCGCCGCACTGGTCGACTGCAGCCGGCTCAGGTGCGCGCCATCCGCCGCCGGGCCGCTGCAGGCGAGGCTATCGCCGACCTCGCGCGCGAGTACGACATCGCGTACAGCGTCGCGCACCGCATCGCTCGCGGCCTGCTGTATCGCTACGTCCACGAGGACGCGGTCGCCGATGCTCGGGCCGCGGTCATCGAGGAGCAGTCCCGCCGCCAGGCCCGCGAGGCGCACCGTGCCGCGCGCGAGCTCGCCGAGATCGAGGCCCGCGAGCGTGCTCGGCCGCCGCAGGGTCAGCGCCGGAAGGCGGCGTGAGATGGCCTGCGCCGACTGACCTCCACGCGCCCCCCGCGAGGGGCGCCCATTAGCTCCCCACGCGCCCAGGGGACCGGCGGGCGACAACCAACACCAACAAGGACAACACTATGAGCACTGACAACCACCCTGGGTACTCGACGCCGAGCGGAGAGGGCTTCTGCTCCCGCATGCTCGCCGACGCCGCGTGCGCCCTCGAGGCCGGCGACCTGGCCACCGCCAAGGCGAAGACCCTGGCGGCGGCGCTGTGGACGCAGCGGGAGGCGATGCACCTGACCTCCGAGAGCCGGCACAGCGAGGCCGGCACCGCACGTAAGCAGGCGGAGGACCTCGCGGCCATGGCTCGCTCGATCGTCGCGGACGCCGTGTCGCCGAAGCCCATCGAGCGCACGTTGAAGATCAACGTCGACGCCAACGGTGCGCAGGGTGAACTGGCGAAGGTGGAGTCTGCTCTGACGAAGGTGGCAGCGCAGGCCGATGCGTGCACTGCCGCCCTCGAGCGCATGAAGGCCATCTACGCGGAGGTCTCGCCGCAGGCTGCGGGCGCGTGACCTACTCGCGCCCCCTCGCAGGGGCGCCCATTAGCCCAACCCCGACACGCCCGCGGGTGAGACCGGCGATCAGCGAGGCTATATGAGTGACACGAGCAAAGAGTTCGATCTCGCCAAGTTCCACGCCTACCTCATCAAGGCCCGGCCGTCCGCGGTGGTAATCCAGGACGCCGATATGGTCGCCTTCGCACGCGCCGTCCGGAACGCCGGTGGTAGCGTGCTGTCCCCCCTCTACACCTACAGCGACAGCAGCGGCCTACCGTGCGGTAGCACGCGCATCCTGAGCACTGCCGACCTGCCGCTCGTGTGGGACGATCTCGCGCCGCCGCCCGCGACGGACAGCGACGGATTCCGCGCGCCGGCCGCCGAGAAGTCGCCCTACCGCGACGGCGATCGGCAGGGCCCGCGCGCGGTCATCCTCAACAACGCGCCGATGGTCGACCCTGAGCGGCGGGCAGAGATCAGACGCGCTATCGCGTCCGTGCTCAACAAGCACAGCGCCGAGAACGGGTCGAACACGCCCGATTTCCTCCTCGCCGAGATGCTCGTCGGGGTGCTGGACGTGTTCAACAAGGCCGTGCGGGCGCGCGAGCAGTGGTATGGGCGGGCGAGCGACAGCAAGGACTTCGAGGTCGGCGACCGCGTGGTCGAGAAGGGGGTCGAGCACCCGCGCTCGGGGGTCATCATCGACAAGCTCGCCGACAACGACATCTCGAAGGAGCGCCTCGTCGAGCTACTGCGCCTGGCGCAGGCGGAGCGGGAGGAGCTCGCGGCGGCGAACCTCAAGCTCGACAGCGAGGTCAACAAGTTGGTGCTCGAGCGGGACGGCCTGAAGCGGCAGGTCGAGCTCCATTCGCGCCTGGATAATGGCCCGCGCCGTTACCGGCGTCTCGCCGCCGAGATCGCCGACCATGTCGACAGCGGCTCCATCCTCAGCGACCAGGAGGTGCGGACCATCGACGCACTCCTCCGTCTAGCGGCCGCGTTCGACACCAAGTGACCGCGCGCCACGTCTCATCCGACATCGAGCCCGCGCTGCTGACCGTCGGGGACGTGGCGCGGCTTCTCTCGACCACGCCCGCGCAGGTTCGGAACATGCGCGCCCGCGGTCAGTTACCCGCACCCAGCAAGATCGCCGGGCTGGGGTTGCGCTGGCCGCGGGCGGAGCTCGAAGCGTGGCTAGCGGAGCGCGCTCCCTACTCGCGTGGCCCCGCGTGAGTAGTCATCAATACGCTGCACTCCTCGACGTAGTAGCCGCGTTCCTTGATGGACGCGTACGCAGCCCCTTTGTTGATGCTGATGTCGTCGCTGATGCTGACCTCCGCAGGGTGCGGAACCCAGCCGGAGCGCATCTCCGGCTCCAACCTCGAGAGGAGGTCTTCGAGGTTGGAGCCTGCCGACGCCACGAGGACGTAACCGTTGCCTTTCCAGAGAGCGAGTCGCATGACGCTCATCTACTCCACCGCGCGCTGCGTCGCGGCTGTCATGTGCTCGTGAGGTTCCGTAGCTACCCGTGCGCGCGCTTCTGCCTCCACCGCGCGTGTCAAACTTGCGTCACTCCTCCGGAGCACACCGGAGTATTCCGGATGAAACGCGGGCAATCACTCGCCGCGCAAAACCGAGCGCCGGCTAGCACTTGCGCGTCTGCGGCCCGCTGGCACGCGGTTTGCCGAGCCCGCCCACGAAAGCCGCCGTTCTGCGGGTCGAACAGGTCGGCGAAGCTCCAGTCCTGGCAGTGGTCGGCCCCGACGCCGCGGGTGCCGTCGGGGCGGGTGCCGGTCCAGACGCCGTTCTCGTAGACCTGCTCGGTCTCGGTGATCACGATCGGGTTGGCGAGCGCGCCGTCGAGCAGGTCGGCGAAGTCGTCGGCGATCGGGAGGCCGTCGACGCGCACGTAGCGGCCCTTGCCGTGGACGAGGCGGTCGACGGCGTCGGTGTGGCGGTCGGACAGCCAGGCCTTGAAGGTCAGCGGGTTGGCGAGGCCGGCCTTCTGCGCGGCGGCGCGGCACTTGGCGTCGGCGCCGGCGAGGCCGCCGAGCTGGTCGCCGCTCCACACGGCGTCGGTGACGAAGACGACGCGGTCGCGGCCGCACTGGTGGTTACAGCCGTCGTCGTCGATCTGGTTGGCGTCGTCGCAGTCCTCGCCGGGGTCGACCTCGCCGTCGCCGCAGGCCGGGCCGGGGCCGGTCGTCGCGTCGGCGGTCGTCGAGGAGGAGGAGGTGGTGGTGGAGGTGGTGGAAGAGGAGGAGGAGGTGGTGGACGAGGTGGACGCGTCGGCCGGGAGGGTGGTCGCGTCGGTGGTCGTGCTCGTCGGCTCGGCGGTCGTGCCGGTCGTCGGGGCTTCGGTCGTCGAGGTCGTGGCGGTCGCGCCGGAGGTCGTCGCGTCGGCCTGCCAGGGGAAGCCGATCGGCTGCAGGCAGGCCGCGGCCGAGAGACATGTCCCGAGGAGCAGGTGGCGCGCTGCGGTCATCGCGGGGCCTGCTCGAAGCAGTAGAGCCGCCAGGCGCTCGCGCAGCCGGTGTGGGTCCAGCTGGTGTAGGCGCGCTTGTCCTGCCACTCGGCGAGGTCGTCCGGCGGGGCGGAGGCGACGCCGACGCGCACGGGCGCGAGGTCGGGCGCGCTCGTCGTCCAGCGGTCGCAGTGGGCGTCGGGGTCGTAGACGGCGCCGGTGAACGAGGTGTTGGTCCACGCGGGCTTGCCGGGCGCGAGCGGCTCGCCGTGCTCGGTGACGTCGATCGGGCGCTGCGGGCCGGTCGCCAGCAATTGCGCGAGGTCGTCGGCGACGCGCGGGCCGCCGGGCAGGACGTAGGGGGCGCCGTCGCTGGTGAAGCGGGTCAGCGGCGAGCCGGTGTCGTCGCTGAGCCAGGCGCGGAAGGTCCGGCCGTCGGCGAGGCCGGCCGCCTCGGCGGCGAGCTGACACTCGAGGTCGGCGCCGTCGAGGCCGCCGAGGTCGCCGGCGAAGGTCGCGCTGGTGACGAACACGAGGCGGGCCCGGTGGCGGCAGCCGGGGTCGCACGGGAGGGCGCCGGGGAGGCCGGGCTCGCAGTCCTCGTGACCTGGCTGAAGGAGCATGTCTCCGCAGCGCGGTCCCGCGGTACAGGTCGGCAGGCAGCCGCCGTAGTCGGGGCCGTTGTCCGGGCCGAGGTCGCACTGCTCGACGCCGGCGTGGACGAGGCCGTCGCCGCAGGTGGCGCGGGCGCAGGCGGTCGTGCAGGCGCCGTCGTCGGCGTTGGCGTCGCCGAGGTCGCAGGCCTCGCCGGGGTCGAGCACGCCGTCGCCGCAGCGCGACTCGGGGGCGAGGTGGCTGGCGAGCAGCGGGGTGGTCGGCGCGGGCGCGGGGTCGCCGGTGCTGTCCGGCGCGAGTTCGCTCGTCGCCAGCGCGTCCTGCTCGCCCGGGCCGTCGGGGTCGTCGAGGGCGGGGCAGCCGAGCGCGAGGGTGGAGGCGAGGAGCGGCACGAGCGGTGCGCGGCGGAGCATGCGGCCGCGTGGCTGCAAACCGTAGGCCGGGCGCGCGGGGCCTGTCAACGCGGCGCGGCGGGGCCGATCGCAACGGCGTTTGGGGCACGCGGGTTGTCAGGGCCCCGTCGCCTTGGCGAACGGAGACAGGCGCACCTCGGCCGACAGGAGGGCCGGGTGCAGCGCGTCGCGGGTGCGCGCGAGCGAGGCCGCGAGGTCGTCGCAGCCGAAGATCCGGGCGAAGTACGGCGCGGTCGCGCGGTCGAACGCGGCGAGCAGCGGCTCGGGCGGGGCGCAGACGACGAGCGCGCGCAGGTCCTTGAGCGCGACGTGGCCGAGGCCGGTGGTCTGTTTGGCGCGGGCGAGGCCGACGAAGGTCGGCCTGAGGGCGCGCAGCAGGCCGAACAGGAAGGCGCGGTCGGTCGGGCGCGGCGGGACCACCTTATAGATGTGCTGGTTGAGCCACGCCGGGCCGCCCGTGTAGAGGAAGGTGTCGATCGATGTGTCCGGGTTGCCGGACCAGGCGAACAGGAGGTCGCCGCGGGCGAGCGCGCGGGCGCCGTCGCGGCCGGCGGAGAAGCGGGTCTGGCGGGTGACGCCCTGCTTGAGCTCGGCGATCTTGACGACCGGCAGGCCCTGGTCGGGCGGGCAGAAGTCGGCGAGCGCGAACGGGGTGCCGTTGTGGAACTCGGCGAGCGACGTCAGCGGGGCGAGCGTCCAGCCCTCGGGGACGGGCCGGCCGTCCCGCTCGACGACGCGGGCGGGGAACAGCGCGTCGGCCGCGGCGTCGACGCCCGGGTGGCGCGCGCCGGCGGCCTTGCTGTGCACGGGGGCATGCTCTAAAAACCATGTCTTGAAGAGCAGGTCGACGACGGCGGCCAGCGACGCGCGCTGGTCGGCGCACAGCGAGATCCGGCGGTCGAGCGCGGCCAGCGTCGCGGCGATCGCCCGCTGTTCGGCGAGCGGGGGCAGGGTGATCGGGGTCCGCTTGAGCGCGGCGAGGTTGGTGTGCGGGACGCCGGCGGTGATCGTGCTGCTGCGGACGTGCTGCTGGGCCTCGGGGCCGCGGCACCAGTAATAGACGTACTCGGGGTCGGCGCGGGCGGGGTCGCAGGTCAGCTTCATCTGGCTCTGCGAGAGGAGCAGGCGCGGCCACGGCAGGCCGTCGGGGACGAGGCCGACCTGGCCGACGGTGCCGCGCTGGGTGAACAGGACGTCGCCGGGGGCGGCGAGCGAGCGGCGCAGCGCGTCGGCCCTGGCGTCGGAGACGAACACGAGGTCGTCGGCGTAGAAGCGGCGCTCGCCGTGGCCGAGGTTGCAGCCGCGGATCACCGGGACGCCGGTCGGCGTGTAGTCGGCGGCGGACAGGTCGGAGCCGAACGGGCCGCCGGCGATCGCGAACTCGACCGGGGCCTTGATGTCGTCGAGCGTGCAGCGGATCCAGCCGGGGGGGAGCGTCACGGGACCTCGACGCGGGCGAGCGCGGCCGCGAGCTCGCGGTCGAGCGCGGCGGCGCGGGCGAGTTGGGCGAGCAGGTCGTCGCGCAGGGCGGCGAACCGCTCGGCGAAGGAGTGGTCGGGCGGCGGGGCGTCGGGCGGGGCGACGTGGCGGGCCGGGGCGAGCGCGAAGTCGTGGGCGGCGAGGACCTCGCGGCCGACCGCGCGGCAGCGGCCGGGGACGTCGCGGTAGGTCCGTTCGGGCATGTCCGATCGGGCAGGGTCTCCGCGCCAGGCGTGGACGATCGCGGCGAGCTCGGCGATGTCGGCCGGGCGGAGCGCGCGGTGGGTGCGGTCGGTCATCTCGCCGAGGTCGCGGGCGTCGATCATCAGCACGCTGCCGCGGCGGTCGCGGGGGGCCGCGCGGTCGCGGGCGAGCAGCCAGACGCACACGGGGATCGTGGTGGCGTAGAAGAGCTGGCCGGGGAGGGCGATCACGCCGTCGACGACGTCGGCCTCGACGAGGGCGCGGCGCAGCTCGCCCTCGCGGCCGCCGGCGGTCAGGCTGCCGTTGGCGAGCACGACCGCGCCGAGGCCGCGCGGGGCGAGGTGGTGGACGATGTGCTGCAGCCAGGCGAAGTTGGCGTTGGTCGGCGGCGGCTGGCCGAAGGCGAAGCGCGGGTCGTGCTGCAGGGCGGCGGTCGTCCACGCGCGGGCGTTGAACGGCGGGTTGGCGAGCACGTAGTCGGCGCGCAGGTCGGGGTGAAGGTCGCGGGCGAAGCTGTCCGCAGGGCCAGGTCCGAGGTCGCCGTCGATTCCGCGGACGGCGAGGTTCATCTTCGCCAGGCGCCAGGTGGTCGGGTTCGACTCCTGGCCGTAGAAGCGGAGGTCGCCGCCGGCGCCGCCGTGCTCGGCGAGGAAGCGCTCGCTCTGGACGAACATGCCGCCGGAGCCGCAGGCGGGGTCGTAGACGCTGCCGCGGGTCGGGGCGAGCACGGCGACGAGCAGGCCGACGACGCTCGGCGGGGTGTAGAACTGGCCGCCGTTTTTGCCCTCGGCGGAGGCGAAGGCGGCGAGGAAGTACTCGTAGACGCGGCCGAGCAGGTCGCGCGGCTGGCCGGCGGTGCCGAGGGCGCCGAGCTCGTCGAACAGCGCGAGCAGCTCGGCGAGGCGGGCCGGCTCGAGCCCGGGGCGATCGAAGATCTGCGGGAGCACGCCGGCGAGGCGCGGGTTCGCGGCCTCGAGCGCCGCCATCGCGCGGTCGAGGTCGCGGCCGAGGTGCGAGGCGGCGCCGCGGCGGACGAGCGCGTCCCAGCGGGCCTCGGCGGGGACGACGAAGCCGCGGACGGGCGCCGCAGGCGGTGTGAACGTCGTTTCGTCGGCGAGGCGCAGCGGCGGGCCGGCGTCGGCGATGAACTTGAGGAAGAGGAGGCCGAGGACGACGTGCTTGTACTCGGCGGCGTCCATGTTGCTGCGCAGGCGGTCGGCGGCCTGCCAGAGGGTGGCCTCGAACCCGAGCTCGCCGCGCGGGGGCGGACGTGCGGGGCGGCGGGGCGGCGGGGCGTCGGGTGGAGGGCGTTCGGGGCGGTCGCCGGTGGTCGTCAGGCGGGCGACCAGCGCGTCGGGGTCGCCGTGGGTGTGGCGGTAGCCGACGCGCGCGCAGATCCGCCGCAGCTCGTCGGCGGACAGGCGGCGGAGCAGGTCCGCGTATTCGCGGTCGCCTGCGGTGGCGAGCAGGGCGACGAGGCGGTCGCGGTCGAGCCGGGCGGCGTCGCGGATCTGCAGGATGGTCGCCAGCTCGACGAGGCGCGGCAGGTCGAGGGCGGCGAACACCTTCTCGGGGCGTGGGATCGGCATGGGACGCCGCGGCGCCGGGCGCGGGTGCGCGGCGCCGCATGGGGGGTTGTACGACATTTCGGTCCGGCGGAAGACGCCCGCGAGCCGGCCGCCGGGGCCGATTGACAGCGATCGGGATCCGGAGCAGCATCCGATCGAGGCGCGGCGCGTAAGCGCGAGACACAGCGAACAAGAGAATGTCGAGAAAATTATTTGTCGGTGGCCTGAGCTGGAACACGACCGACGAGGGTTTGAGAGGGGCTTTTCAACAATTCGGGCCGGTCTTCGAGGCGAAGGTGGTGACCGACCGTGAGACGGGGCGCTCGCGCGGGTTCGGGTTCGTCTCGTTCCAGAACCCGGCGGACGGCGAGTCGGCGCGACAGGCGATGGACGGCGCGGTGCTCGACGGTCGGTCGATCCGCGTCAGCGTCGCCGAGGAGAAGCCGCGCGGGCCGCGGCCGCCGGGCGATCGCAGCGGTCCGCCGCCCGATCGTTCGTCGCAGGGGCCGCGTGGGTTCGAGAGCCGCGGCGAGGGCGAGCCGCGTCCGGCCCGCAGCTTCGAGCCGCGGCCGGGCGGCGGTGGGTTCGAGCGCGGGCCCGCGGGTCCGCCGCGCGGGCCGGTCGTGGGCCCACCGCGGGGGCCGGTCGGCGGTCCGCCGCGCGGGCCGGTCGGTAGTCCGCCGCCGCCGCCGTCGGGCGGGTTCGAGGGGCGCGGCGGGGGGCCGGGTCGGCGCGAGCGTGAGCGCGACCGCGATCGCGACCGCGAGGTGCTCGACGACAAGGACCGCGCGAAGCGCCGCGGTGGGCGTGGGCGCCGCCGGCACGAAGAGGGCGACGACCTCGACATCGATTATTAGGGCGCGGCTCGGCTCGCGTGCACGCGGCCTCGAGCGCATGCGGGCCATGTCCTGAGAGGCATGTCCCGAGTGCCAGGTGAGCCGGGCGACGGGCTCCGCTCCGCCGGTGTCCCGCTGCGCCGCCCCGGGGACGCGCCCGAGAGATCGTGGTGGGGGCTGGGCGGATGGCGGGGGTCGAGCGCGCGCGCGGGAAGCCGGTGGGTCAGCGGATCTCGGCGAGCCAGGGCCAGCCGAAGAAGCCGGGGTGGGTGACGAGGGTGACGGGGCGGCCGGGGGTCGGGTCGGCGAGGGCGGCCTTGTTGCGGAGGAGCGAGATGGTGTCGCCGCCGGGGCGGAAGTCGCGGAAGGTGATCCGGGCGCCCTTGCCGTTGGTCAGCTGGACGATCGTCGAGGGGTGCTCCTCGGGCGGGGAGCCGTCGAGGGCGACGTTGAGGATCAGGCCGAGGCCGATCGTCCAGGCGGGGACGGCGAACCAGAGGAACAGGCCGCCGGGGGCGTGCTCGGGGGCGACCTCGCCGGCGGTGAGGGCGGCGGTGGTCCGGCGGACGCGGGCCTGGAGGCGGGCGAGGACCTGGCGGAAGAGCCAGGTGAGCGCGAGGCCGAGGCCGAGCAGGAGCAGCCACGGCGACCAGTCGATCGTGTCGAAGAAGTTGACGGCGACGATCAGCGGGGCCGCCGTCAGCATCATCAGGGCGTAGGTGAGCTGCGAGTGGCGGGTGCCCGACATGCGGACGTCAGTGTTGAGGACGGGGGGCGCGAGCGTCAAGCCGACGCGCGGGCGCGCGGACGCCGGGCGAGGGCGCGCTCGTCGGCGCACACGGGGCAGGTGGACCCGTGCGCGGCGAGGCGGGGAGGGTGGATGTCCGGAGGAGCCGGTGCTGGCCGAGCCCGCGCGGAGGGGGCTGTCCGGAGGGGCAGGTGTGGGCCTAGCCCGCGCGGAGGGGCTGTCCGGAGGGGCAGGTGTGGGCCGAGCTCGCGCGGAGGGGGCTGTCCGGAGGGTCAGGTGTGGTTCGTGGTCGTCCGGAGGGGCAGGCGCGGACGGGGGCTGTCCGGAGGGTCAGGCGTGGTCGGGGCGGGCGGCGGCGCGGGACTTGCCGGCGCGGCCGGACTGGGGTTTGCGCGGGGTGGCGGCGCGGGCATCGGTGATCAGGGCCTGGGCGTGCTCGCGGGCGCTGGCGGTCACGCGCGAGCCGCCGAGCATGCGGGCGAGCTCCTCGACGCGCTCCTCGTCGCCGAGGCGGAGGACGCGGGTGGTGGTGCGGCCGGCGTGGGTGTGCTTCTCGACGCGGAAGTGGGCGTCGGCGAAGGCGGCGATCTGCGGGAGGTGGGTGATGCAGAGGACCTGGCGCTGGCGCGAGGCGGTGTACAGGCGGCGGCCGATCGCCTCGGCGACGGCGCCGCCGACCCCGGCGTCGACCTCGTCGAAGACGTAGGTGGTGACGCTGTCGCCGGTCGACAGGACACTCTTGACGGCGAGCAGGACGCGCGAGAGCTCGCCGCCCGAGGCGACGCGGTTCAGCGGGGCGAGCGGCTCGCCGGGGTTGGCGGAGAACAGGAACTCGACGCGGTCGAGGCCGCGCGGGCCGAGCTGCTCGGGCGGGAGCTTGTCGACGCGGGCCTCGAGGCGGGCGCGCGGGATGTGCAGGGCGACCAGCTCGGCCTCGACGGCGCGCGCGAGGCCCTCGCCGGCGGCGGCCCGGCGGGCGTGCAGCGCCTCGGCCTTGTCGAGGCAGGCGGCGAGCAGCTCGGCGGCCCGCTCGTCGAGCGCGGCGAGGTGCTCGTCGGCGTTGTCGATCTCGGACAGCTCGGCCTGCATCGCGGCGACCCTGGCGGGCAGGCCGTCGAGGTCGCCGCCGTGCTTGCGGCGCAGGGTCTCGAGCTCGTGCAGGCGCTCCTCGGCGACCTCGAGCTCGCCTGGCTCGAAGGACATCTCGCTGGCGAACCGGGCGGCGGCCGCGGCCGCCTCCTCGCAGGCGACCTGGGCGGCGACGAGCTGCTCGTGGATCTCGCCGAGCAGGCGCGAGCTGTCGGAGCCGCGGCGGGCCTCGTCGAGCAGCATCGCCAGGCGGCCGGCGATCGCGTCGTCGGACTCGTAGAGGACGTCGTGGGCCTGGCGGGCGAAGGCGGCCCAGCGGTGGGCGTCGCGCAGGAGGGAGAGGCGGGCCTTGAGCGCGTCGAGCTCGCCGGGCTCGGGGTTGACGCGCTCGATCTCGTCGATCTGGTAGCGCAGGAAGTCGGCCCGGGCGGCGCCCTCGGCGGCGCGGCGGCGCAGGTCGGCGGCGGCCTGCGCGGCGGCCTGCCACTGCTGGTAGAGGGCCTGGTGCGCGGCGACGTCGACGTCGAGGCCGGCGTAGGCGTCGAGCAGGTCGAGGTGGCGCGCGACGTGGGTCAGCGAGTGGTGCTCGTGCTGGCTGCAGATGTCGATCAGCTGCTCGCCGACCCGCTCGAGCATGCCCTGGGTGGTCAGGACGGCCTGGACGACGGAGCGCCCGCGGCCGGAGCGGCCGACGACGCGCTCGAGGACGAGCGAGTCGCGGCCGTCGGCGGGCAGGCCGAGCTCGTCGAGCGCGGGGGCGAGGCGGCGCAGCGAGCCCTGGTCGAGCTCGAACTGGGCGCTGGCCCGGGCGGCGTCGGCCCCCTGGCGCACGATCTCGGCGCGGCCGCGGGCGCCTCGCAGGAGGGCGAGCGCGTCGACGATGATCGACTTGCCGGCGCCTGTCTCTCCGGTCAGCACGTTCATGCCGCGGCCGAGCTCGAGGGCGACGTCGTCGAGCAGCGCGAGTCCTCGGATGTGCAAGTAGCTCAGCACGGCTCGCGCTATAGCACGGCCGGATCGGGGCTGCGACAGGGGGGGCGGGCGCGGAGGGACGGGCGTGATCGGAGGCGCGGGGCCTGAAGAGGTTGGTGGGCGCGTCCCCGGGGCGGCTCCGCGGGTCCCTCGCTTTCGGCGGGTTCCCCCCCGTTGCACGTGCTCGGCGGCTCGCGCGACCGCGGCGCGTCGGTCGGCGTCGGTCGCCTCGTCGGAGAGGTCGATCCTCTTCCCGCCCGGCCGCCTGCGCGCGAGCAACGGGCTCCGCCCCGCCGGCGTCCCGCTGCGCCGCCCCGGGGCCGCGCCCCGACGGCCCGGGTGGCCCCGCTCGTCGGTTCGCGGAGGGGGGTCGCGCGGTCGGTCCGCGGCGCGGCGGGCGTGGGGCGCGAGGAGGGGATGGGAATGGAGCCAGAGGAGCGGGGCCCTGGCTGCGGGGAAAGGAGTGGTTCGAGTGTCGGCTCGGAGGGGTGGAGGCGATCGCGCGACGGTCGTTGTGATTCGAGGAGCGGGGCCCACCCGGGGCGCGTCCCCGGGGCGGCGCAGTGGGACGCCGGCGGGGCGGAGCCCGTTGCTCGCGCGCAGGCGGCTTGCCTGGTACTCGAGACAGGTGGCTCGAGCGTCGGTCGCGGGGGTGCGAAGGTCGGGAGCGCGCGAGCCGCCGAGCACGTGCAACGGGGGGGAACCCGCCGAAAGCGAGGGACCCGCGGAGCCGCCCCGGGGACGCGCCTGCCCGGGATCTCCGGGCCCCGCGTGCTGCTTCGACGAGGGCCTGCGTGCTGCGCCCCGGGGACGCGCCTGCCCGGGATCTCCGGGCCCTGTGTGCTGCCGCGACGAGAGAGCGTGCGGGCTGCTTCGACGGGAGGGCTAGAGGGCGCGGCCGTTGGAGCCGGCGCTCCAGCCGAGCTTGGTGGCGAGGACGCGGAACACGCTGATCGCGGGGGGGCAGAGGCGGAGGGGCTGGACGGCGTCCTCGATGACGACCTTGTCGCCGAGCTCGAGGGCGACGCTGGTCTGGCCGTCGATCGTCAGGAAGGCGGCGCTGCCCTCGGCGGGGCCGGCGTAGGTGATCTCGATCGGGGAGGCGGCGTCGACGACGACCGGGCGGTGCGTGAGGCTGTGCGGGCAGATCGGGGTGATCGTGAAGGCGCGGGCGCTCGGGGCGACGATCGGGCCGCCGGCGGCGAGGTTGTAGGCGGTCGAGCCCATCGGGGTGCAGACGATCAGGCCGTCGGCCTTGTAGGTGGCCATGAACTGGCCGCCGACGTCGGTGGCGAGCGAGAGGAGGCGCGGGAACTCGCCGTGCTTGACGTAGGCGTCGTTGCAGGCGGTCTCGACGAGGGCGACCTGGCCGCGGCGGCGCAGCTCGACGCGCATGCGCAGACGCGGCTCCCAGGTGAGCTCGCCGCGGACGGCGGCCTGCAGGCCGACCTCGCCCTGCTCGGCCTGGTAGGCGGTCAGGAAGCCGAGGTCGCCGAGGTTGATGCCGAGGATCGGGACGCCGGCGTCGGCGGCCCATCGGCTGGCGCGCAGGAGGGTGCCGTCGCCGCCGAGGGCGACGACGAGGTCGCAGGGCTCGTCGCGGGCGTCGAAGGCGGGGAGCAGCGCGGCGCCCTCGCCCGTGAGGGCGCGCGCCTGGGCGTCGTCGAGGGCGGCGTGGACCTGGACGGCGACGTTGTGCTCGCGCAGCCAGCGGGTCGCGGCGAGCGTCGCCTCGAAGGCGCGCCGGCCGTCGCGCGGATAGAGGAGGACGCGGCGCACCGCGGGGATCGGCTGGCGCTGCGACATCAATCGTCCGGCGAGTAGAGGTATCCCTGGTGCTGGAACAGGCAGATCTTGCCGCCCTGCTCGCGGCGGGCCCGCTCGAGCGCGGCGTCGACGAGGTCGAGCAGGTCCTGCAGGGTGCGGGTGTCCTTGTTGGGATAGAAGGAGACGCCGACCGAGACGGTGAAGCCGGCGCCGGAGTCGCCGCGCAGCGGCTTCTTGGTCTCGCGGGCGATCCGCTCGGCGACGGTCAGGGCGCCGGGGAAGTGGGTGTTCGGCAGGACGAGCAGGAAGCCGCGGTCGTCGGCGCGGTAGACGAGGTCGATCTTGCGGACGTTGCCCTCGATGATCGCGTGCAGCGTCGCGGCGAGCTCGGCCCCGCTGCGGCCGGACTCGGCGTTGTCGTCGACCTCGACGCGCAGGCAGGCGAGCGGGTCGGAGTAGCGCTCGGCCCGCTCGAACTCCTCCTGCAGGCGGCGGCGGAACTCCTCGCCGCCGAGCTCGGGGCGGGCGGTGCGCGGGCCCTCGCCCTCGGCGCCCTCGCCGTGGGCGAACTGCGCGCGGGTGCGCAGCAGGACGTCGACGCGGGCGCGCAGCTCGTCGGCGTTGTAGGGCTTGCCGAGGTAGTCGTCGGCGCCGCTGCGCAGGCCCTCGACGCGGGCGTTGACCGAGTTGCGGGTGCTGACCATCAGCACCGGCAAGAAGCCGCTGGCCTTGGCCTTGAGGATCCGGCACACCTCGAGGCCGCCGATCTTGGGCATGACGACGTCGAGGATCACCAGCGCCGGGCGCTCGCGATTAAAGGTCTCGAGGACCTGCTGGCCGTCGGTCGCCTCGACGACGTGGAAGCCGGCGTCCGTGAGGATCGCCCGCGCGGTGGCGCGGTCGCTGGCCGAGTCGTCGGCGACGAGGATCTTGGGGCCCGAAGTGGACGCGACCACGGTCACACCAGGGGCCAGTATGTCCGAGTCGCGGCCCGGCGCCCACCCCTCGCGCCAGCGCCGCGGCGGCGCCCGCGACCGGCCGGGCGTGAGGGCCGCAGGCGGCGACGTCGGGCCTGGACGGCCGGTTCGGCGGTCATCGCGGTGGTTTTGCCGGACCGCGTCGGCGACTTCCACGGCGGCGCGTGCGGTGTCCCGTCGGGTCGTGGTGGGTCTGTCGTGGCGAGGAGACGGCGCGGCGAACCGGGTGGAGCGCGAGGGAGATCGCCCGTCGGTGATCGGCGCGGCTCGGCGTGTGAGTCAGAGCGCGAAAAGCGACGTGACCCTCCGAGACCCGCGTAAAAGCCCACGCAGGGCGCTTGACAGCCCCGGAGGGCTCGCGTATCCATCCCGCTCCCATGGGTACGCACTACCCCAATCCCGCCGATATCCGCCGCGACTGGCTGCTGATCGACCTCAACGGTCTCACGGTCGGCCGCGCGGCCAGCCAGATCGCCAACATCCTCCGCGGCAAGCACAAGGCCACCTTCACGCCGCACCTCGACGTCGGCGACTTCGTGGTCTGCATCAACGCCGACAAGGTCAAGCTGACCGGCCAGAAGCTCGACAAGAAGTTCTACTACTTCAACTCGGGCTTCCCGGGCGGCATGAAGTCCGCCTCGGCGCGGACGATGCTCGCCAAGAAGCCGGAGGAGATCCTGACGATCGCCGTCCGTCGCATGCTGCCCCGCTCGCCGCTCGGCCGCGCCACCATGAGCAAGCTCAAGGTCTACGCCGGCGCCGAGCACCCGCACAGCGCGCAGCAGCCCAAGCCCTACAAGCTCCCCTACTAAGCCCGCGCACGGTTTTACGGAAGTTCTCATGGCCAAAGACACGATGAAGTACTACGCGACCGGCCGCCGCAAGAGCGCCGTCGCCCGCGTGTGGCTCTTCCCCGGCGAGGGGAAGATCCTGATCAACCGCCGCGAGGCCGACAGCTACCTCTGCCGCCCGACGAACATGAAGCTGATCGAGCAGCCCCTGGTCGCCACGGGCAGCCGCGAGAAGTACGACGTGTGGGCGACCGCCAAGGGCGGCGGCCTGTCCGGTCAGGCCGGCGCGATCCGCCTCGGCATCGCCCGCGCCCTGCTCCGCGTCGACGGCGAGCTCCGCGGCGCGCTCAAGGGCAGCGGCTACCTGACCCGCGACTCCCGCAAGGTCGAGCGCAAGAAGTACGGCCGCGCCGGCGCCCGTCGTCGGTTCCAGTTCAGCAAGCGCTGAGCTGCGGCGCGCCCCTGGGGCGCTTCGGGCGGGGCTCTCCGAGCTCCCGCCCGTGCGCTATTTAAGGCCCCGGCCGGCTTGGCGCCCGGCGGGTCGGGTCGCTCCGTCGGTTCCGCTGGAGGGCTGTCGTTTGAGGCAGGTGCCAGCCGTGAGGCGGACGCTCGTGCCTCGCGCCCGTCTCACGGCCCTCTCGCGGCCCATCCGGCTGCTTGAGGTCGGACCGCGACGAGGTTGGGTGGTCGGGCGGCGATGTTCGTTGTCGGGGCTTGCCAGCGTCGGGGTGCTCGGTTCGGTAAGCTCGGCGAGAGCGGCGGGCGGGCTGGCGCGTGTACCGGATGCGTTGATGCGAGGTGGGTCGTGAAGACGATTCTCAAGGCGGAGCAGGGGTTGATCGTGCTCGTCCCCGAGTCGGAGCAGGAGGCGAGCGCACTCGCGGGGTGGAAGGCCGGGCGGGAGGGGCATGTCTTTCAGGGATCGACCCGCGGGAGCGGGCTGGCGCTGTTCGATCTCGGCCCGCAGGAGGTCGTCTGCCGGGTGCCGATCAACGTCACGTCGATGCACCCGGATCCGGTCGTCCGGCTGATCGGGAACTTCGCCGACACCCCGTTCGAGCTCGACCGGGTCCGGTACCGATCGGTCGAGTCGTTCTGGCAGTCGTTGAAGTTCGAGAGGCGGGGGGAGCGGCTCGAGGTGGCGGGGATGCCCGGGGGCGCGGCGCGCAAGGCGGGCGAGCGCAAGGGGTACGGCGCGACCGTCAAGGTCGACGACCGCGAGGTCCGGGTCGGCACGTGGGACCACTGGCAGCTGATGGAGCGGGCCTGCCGGGCGAAGTTCGAGCAGAACGAGGACGCCCGGGCCGCCTTGCTCGGCACCGGCACCCGCCCGCTCGAGCACCGCGTCCGCCGCGACAGCCGGACGATCCCCGGCGCCCTGATGGCCGAGATCTGGATGCGGATCCGCCGCGACCTGGCCCGCACGTGGTCCGCCCCCGTTCCGCCGGCGGACGAGGTGGACGCCGAGGGGTGACGCGGGCGCGCCACGAGGGTCAGCGGCGGAAGGGCAGCGCCTTGTACCGGGCGACGACGGCTTGCTGGTCCTGGACCACGTCGAGCAGGCGTTGCCAGCGCGACTGGACGTCCTCGAGCGCCGCCGCGTGGTTGGCCCAGGCCGAGCGGGTCGCCTCGATCGCCTCGAGCTGCATCGATGTGCGCGCCCCGGCCAGCCAGGCGACCGCGGGGGCCATCATCAGCATGAAGCTCATCCACAGGGACAGGCGGAAGTAGCCGCCGATCCCGGGGACCGCCAGCGCCGAGATCAAGGCGAACACGATCGCCGACAGGGCGAGCACCGCGGCGATCGGGCGGGCGATCTCCATCAGGCGGACGACGGCGATCGGCGGCGGGGCGGCCTGCTTGAGCGCGGCGACCAGGCGGACCGCGACCTGGCGCCTGGGACCTGGCCCCTGGGACACCGGCTCGAGGTAGCACTGCGTGCTGACGACGGCGGAGAACTCGCCGCGCGACACGCTGACGCGCACGCCCTCGACGAGGCCGCCGAGCTCGGTCGCCTCGGTGCGGAACCCCTCGGAGGGCGGGAAGTGGGCCTGGCACGCGTGTTGGACGGTGCTGGCCACGTTGTGGACGAGCTCGCTGGCCTGCGCGTGGCTCCACGCCGCCTGACGCACGGCCCACTGATATCTCAGATCGCCGGTCCCCATCACAGACCAAGCTACCCGGAGGCGACCAGCGCGTCCACAGCGGGGCCGGCGCGCTGGCCCCAGCGGGCGGGTTTGCGACGCGGGGGGCCGGGGGAGGCGCTCAGGCGACCGGCGCGGGCTGGAGGGTGGAGGTCGGCGCGGGCTGTGGGGCGGGCTGCGACAGGGGCGGGGCCGACGGGGGGTCGTCGCGCAGGCCGAACAGGGGGAACACGGCGGACGGGCGCGATTTTCCCTTGAGGTTGACGGTGACGGGCTCGCCGACGACGGCGGCGTCGCCGAGCAGGGTGCGGGTGGCCTCGGAGACGAGGAGGTCGTGGCCGACCTCCTTACAGGCGGACTCGATGCGTGCGGTCGTGTTGACCGAGTCGCCGATCAGCGTGTAGTCGATGCGCTGGGGCGCGCCGATGTTGCCGGCGATCGCCTCGCCGGTGTGGACGCCGATGCCGATGTGGAGCGCCGGCAGGCCCTCGCGCTCGAGGGCGCTGTTGAGCTGCGCGAGGCGGCGCTTCATGCCCAGGGCCGCGCGCGCCGCGGCCCGCGCGGACACCTCGGGGGCGAGCCGGACCGGCGCGCCGAACACGACCATGATCGCGTCGCCGATGAACTTGTCGATCAGGCCGCCCTGCTCCATGCACTCCTCGACCATCTCGGTGAAGTAGCGGTTCAAGATCCGGACGACCTGGCGCGGCGGGAGGCGCTCGGACAGCTCGGTGAAGCCGCGGATGTCGGCCATCAGGATCGTGGCGACCAGCAGCTCGCCGCCGAGCTCGAGGCCGCCCTGGAGGACGACGTCGCTGACCTGGCGGGTGACGTAGCGGCTGAACGCGTCCTTGATGAAGTCGCGCTCCTCGAGGCCGCCGAGCATGACGTTGAAGGTGGCGCTGAGCTGGCCGGCCTCGTCGTTGCCGACCGGGAGGGCGCGGCGCGAGAAGTGCTCGGGGGTCAGCTTGCCGACCAGGGCGGTCAGCTCGTGCAGCGGCTCGACGGTGTGGCGGGTGACGAGCAGGCAGCCGGACAGGCTGACGGCGAGGCCGACCGCGACGACGACGAAGATCTCGAGCGCGAGCGCCGAGGGCGCGGGCGGGGCCTCGAGCGCGTGGCTGACGCTGCGGTAGGCGAGGGTGCCGGAGATGACGGCGCCGGCCAGCTGGACGCCGACGATCACGATCGCCATCTTGGCGCCGAGGCCGAGGCGGACGATCCCTTGGCCGGAGACCGGGAGCATCGGGTTGCGCGCGACCATGGCGCGGCGCAGCGGGCGGGTCGCGGCGTCGGTGTAGAGCCAGGCGAAGATCGCGTCGAGGATCGCGGCGAGCAGGCCGCCGACGGCGATGTGGAGGCCGAGCCACAGGTCGCCGGTGGCGGCGACCATGATGCCGGCGGCGGAGAGGCTGACGGCGACGGCGGAGAGGCCGACGGTGAGCGAGAGGTGGACGGGGTAGTTGAGGGCCTGCCGCCAGGCGCCGAGGTCGACGCCGTCGCCGGGGGCGGCGAGCCAGGGGGCGAGGCGTGCGACCAGGCGCCGGTGGACGAGGAAGACGACGGCGATCGAGGCGGCGACGAGGGCGACGAGGACGAGGAGGAAGCGGGCGAGGGCGTCGGGCGGGAATTCGGCGGCGAGGGTGATGTAGTAGGCGCCGACGGCGGCGGCGGTCGAGCCGATCGCGATCGCGCCGATGAACACGACGGCGAGGCGCGAGGGTGGCGGCAGCGGCAGGTCGGGCCCGACGGACACGGGCGGGCGGGTGATCAGCTGCAGGCGGGTCGAGCTGGCGTCGCCGGGCCCGAGGTTGTCGGCGGGGCCGGTCACGCGGGCTTGAGGAGGGCGTCGTGGAATTCGCGGGCGACCTGGACCGGGTCGCTCGCGTCCTCGAAGATCTCGGAGGGGGTGATCACGGTGTGGGCGCCGAGCTCGAGCGCCCGGGCGGCGGTGTCGGGGTCGAACTCGTCGGAGATCACGAGGTGGAGGTCGGGGATCTTGCGCAGGGCGGCGATCAGCTTGGGGTCGATCGCCAGCTGCGGGTCCTCGTAGTCGAGCGCGAGGTAGCGGTAGCCGACCATGCGCGCGTAGGTGGCGTAGCCGAGGATGATCTTGTGGCTCGGGACCAGGAAGGCGTCGAAGTACCAGCGCGCGGTGCTGTTGCCCATGATGAAGTAGGCCAGCGGGATGAAGCTCAGGCCGCGCTGGGCGACGTGCATCGCGGTGGCGACCGAGCCGGAGCCGAACGGGCGCGCGTAGTGCGAGTTCGAATTCATGACGTCCGGCAGGAGGACGAGGTCCGCCGGGGCGAGCGAGTCGGGGCCGGCCGGGTAGAGGACGACCTTGAGGCCGGTGTTCTCGCGGATCCTGGTCGTCAGGCCGGGGAGGTCGGCCGAGCCGGTGCCGCCGAGCAGGACCTGCCGGTACCCGATCCGCTCGAGCTCGCGGTAGAAGGCGAGGTCGGAGAAGTTGTCCGGGTCGAGGAGTGGGAGGTAGCGGTCGAAGACGAAGTTGCGGTCCTGTTCGAACACGGGGCCCTCGCGCGTCGCAGCTTATCGCAACCGCCGCGCCCGCGGGGGCCTCGCGGCCCCGGCGGGCGCGCACGGGCGGCGGCGGGTGAGATCGCGCATCGCCGCGCGCGAGGGCCCGGTCGGGCGCTCGCCTCGGCGCTCAGGCGAGGCGCGGACGGAGCCAGCGGGCGAGATCGGGGCTGACCTTCGAGACAGGCAGGCACGCGGCCCGCAGCGCCGGCAGCACGGCGCGCGGGTCGGCGCCGCACAGGCCGGAGGCCCACGCGGGGTTGGCCTCGACGACGGCCCACCCGCGGCCGACGATGTCGCCGACGTCGATCACGAGCGCCGGCGGGAGGGCGATGTCCGGGTCGGCGAGCACGCGCGCGAGGCAGGCGCGGGCGGCCGCCTCCTCGTCGGCGGTCAGCGGCCAGGCGCCGTGCTCGTCGCGCGCGAGCCGGCCGTCGCGGACGTAGGCCGACAGCGCGACGACCTCGCGCGCGCGGACGAAGGCGCGGACCTCGAGGCCGAAGCGGACCGGCTCGGCGACGAGGACCGGCAGGTCGCCGGCGATCTGCGGGTCGATCTCGGCGGCCGGGTCGGCGTAGACCCGCGCGGGGAACCACTTCTCGTCGACCGGCTTGACGAACACCGGGCCGGCGAGGGCGCGGGCGTCGGCGAGGCTGCGCAGGGCGACGTCGCGGCGGCGGTGCGGCTCGGGGAGGCGCGGCAGCCAGTCGTGGCTCGGCTCGAGCAGGGCGAGGTCGGCGGCGCGGGCGACGAGGTCGGCGGCGAGCGTCTCGCCGTAGACGGCGAGGTCGTCGGTGGGCCGCGCGAGGGCGTCGGCGTCGCCGAGGCGGGTCAGGCGGTGGGTGTGCCAGCCGGCCGCGAGCGCGGCGCGCCACAGCGCGATCGAGTCGTCGGTGAAGCGCGGCGAGAGGACGAGGGTCGGCACGCGCGCGAGGGTAGCTCACGCGCCGGGCCGCGCGGGCGCTCTGCACCTGGCGTTCCGGACAGGTCCGGGAGGACACGCGCGATCGCGCGTGCCGGCGCGGGGCGGCGGCCGGATCGGCGGGGTCACGCGGGGAGGTCGTGGCCGAGGGTCGCGGGGCCGACGAGGCCGCGGACGACGGGGCCGAGGGCGACCTCGCCGAGCTCGGCGGCGCGGGCGAGCGCCGCGGCGCGCTCGAGCACGGGGCCGGACAGCTCGACGCCGGCCCGGAGCTCGCCGATCTCGACGCCGAAGGCGACGGGCAGGCCGGCGGTCGCGGCCGCGAGCGCGCGGGCGCAGCGGACGGCGCGGCCGGGGGCGTCGAACAGGGCGAGCAGCTGCGGGGCGTCGTCGGGGCCGAGCGGGACGCCGTGGTGGCGGGCGAGCTCGCGGCGGGCGGCGCTGGCGAACGCGGCGCGGGCCGAGGCGGACGCGGCGGCGTCGAGGCGGGCGGCGAGGGCGGTCGCGGCGAGGCGCGCGCGCGAGCTCGCGGTCGGCAGGTCGGACAGGAATTGATGGACGGGGTCGAGCAGGGCCTCGAGATCGCCGGACCACGGCGCGTGGTCGAGGCCCGGCAGCTCGACCAGCTGCGCCCCGGGGATCGCGGCGGCGAGCGAGCGCGCCTGGTCGATCGCGCAGATCCGGTCGCCGGCGCGGTGGACCAGCAGCGTCGGCGCGTGGACGGCGGGGGCGAGCGCGGCGACGTCGAGGCGGGCGGCGAGGTCGAGCAGGCGGCGGGCGGCGGTCGGGTCGGCGCCGCAGCGGAGGGTCTGGGCCCACCAGCGGCGGTAGGTCGGGTCGAGCGCGAGGGCGGGCGCGAGGTCCTCGACGAACAGCGGGCCGCCCCAGCGCTCGCGCGCGAGGCCGCGGGCGCGCGCGAGGCGGGCCTCGGCGGTCGCGTCGTCGCCGGCGGGCCGGAGCCGGGTGCCGCTGCCGAGCAGGACGAGCGCGCGGACGCGGCCGGGGTCGGTGGCGGCGAGGGCGGTGGCGACGAGGCCGCCGTCGCCGAGGCCGAGCACGGCGGGCTGGTCGGAGGAGGTCGCCTCGAGGACGGCGAGGATGTCCTCGAGCGCGGTGTCGAGGCTCGGCGCGGCGATCCGGTCGGACAGGCCGCAGCCGCGGCGGTCGAGCACGATCACGCGGGCGAGCGAGGCGAGGCGGCGGAGGAACCCGGCCGGGGCGGCGTGGCGCCACCACTGCTCGAGGTGGGTGACCCACTCGCCGAGCAGGAGGACGTCGAGCGGGCCGTTGCCGAACACCTGATAGGCGACCTCGGCGTCGTGGCGGCGGGCCCACTGGGTCCGCGGCTGGGCGAGCGGGAGGTCGAGGCGGGCGCGGCCGGGGGCGACGGCGGGGGCGCTGCCGGCGGCGAGCTCGGCCTCCATGCTGCGCTGGACGACCTGGGCGATCCGGGCGATCGCCGCGCCCCAGGCGCGCTCGGTCGCCGGGCTCCACTCGGGGTCGAGCTCGGCGAGGCTGGCCATCAGGGCATGTCCCAAGGTGCTAAAGTGCGGCGCGGCCGCGCCGTAGCGGGCGTGGCGGCGGCCGAGCTCCTCGAGCAGCGGGACGAGCTTCTCCGGGCTGCGCAGGTTGTCGATCGCCAGCTTGAGCGCGGCGGTCAGCATCCGCCGCTGCTGCACGAGGTCGGCGCCGAACAGGGGGCGGACGGACGGGTCGGCGACGAACCACCGCTCGTAGAAGTCAGCGGCGAGGTCGTCGTCGCCGCCCTGCACGCGGACGAACGACTCGGCCAGCAGGGCCGCGTCGCGCTCGCCGGCGTCGTCGTCGCCGACGAACGGGCGGTAGAGGGCGGACAGCGCCTCGAGGGCGTCGCGGACCTCGGCGGCGGAGCGCGGGCGCTCGCCGGGGCGGCGGCGGACGCAGCGGTCGATCAGGCGGGTCAGCGGGCGCGGGACGTCGGGCAGGGCCTCGGCGAGGCTCGGGGTGTCGATCGTCAGCGCGGCGCGGGCGAGCTCGTCGCCGGAGAGGTGGGCGAGCGGGAGGCGGCCGGCGAGCAATTCGTAGAGGACCATGCCGAGCGCGTAGAGGTCGCAGCGCGCGTCGGCCGGGGCGTCTTGCCACAGCTCGGGGGCGATGTAGAGCGGGGTGCCGACGACGGTGCCGGCGAGCGTGAGGCGGTTGTCGTGGGCGGCGCGGGCGTGAGGGAGGTGGGTGACGAGGGTCGGCGCGTCGATCAGCTCGGTGGCGACCGGCTGGTGGGTGCCACTCGCGGGGGTCGCGAGGTTCGTGGGCGCGGAGAGCGGGCCCGGCGGCGCGCGCGAGGGGTCGCCCGGCGGGGTGAAGTCGCTGAGCTTGGCCATGCCGAAGTCGAGCAGCTTCACCTCGCCGGCGGCGGTGATCATGATGTTGGCGGGCTTGATGTCGCGGTGGAGGACGCCGGCCTGGTGGGCCGCCGCGAGGCCGCGGGCGAGGCCGACGCCGATCGCGAGGACGCGCTGCCACTCGAGCGGGCGGGGGAGCCGGTCGAGGCGGCGGCCGTCGACGAATTCGTAGGCGAGGTAGGGCCGGCCCTCGACGCTGCCGACGCGGTAGACGGCGACGACGTTGGGGTGGTGGAGGCGGGCGATCGCGCGGGCCTCGAGGGCGAACCGCTCGCGCGCGGCCGGGTCGGCGGCGGTCTGCGAGACGAACTTGATCGCCAGCGGGCGCCCGAGCGCGGCGTCGCGGGCGAGGTACACGGTGCCCATGCCGCCGGCGCCGAGGTGGCGGAGGATCTCGAAGTCGTCGAACGCGGCCGGGGGTTGCCAGTGCACGGCTCGTCTCCGGCGGTCACGGTAGAGCGGGTGGCGGAGCGAGGGAAGCAGACGGCGCGGCGCGACGAGGGGCGCGCGCGGACGGCGAGGGGCGCAGCGGTTGCGGGGGGTCGGGCGCGCGGCCGTACCGGGGGCGACGGGCCGCGGGAGAGTTCTCAGCGCGGCGGCGCGTCGCGGTGGTTGGCGAGGGCGATCGCCTCTCGCAGCGTCGCGCGGACCGAGGCGCCGATCAGGCGGTGTCCGTCGGCGACGAGGGCGATCGCGACGGCGGGGCGGATCCCGCTGAAGATCGGGTGGACGCCGCGCAAACGTAGCGCCGAGGCGGCGGCGCGCAGGGTGTCGACGGCGGCGGCGTCGAGGGTCGGCACGCCGGTGAGATCGAGGATCACCGCGCGGACGCCGGAGGCCTCGAGGTCGAGCAGGGCGCGCAGCATCTGGCGGCCGCGGGCGGCGTCGATCGGGCCGACGACCGGCATGACGCGGAGGTCGTCCTGGATCGGCATCAGCAGCGCGGAGTGTCTGGCGAGCAGGTCGGCCTGGGCGCGCAGGGTGTCGGCGGCGTCCTCGGCGGCGCGGCGGGCGTGCAGCAGGTCGCGCTCGTACTCGCGGCGCGAGTCGGCGAGGAAGACGGCGAGGTGGAACAGGCGCGCGGCGCCGGCGGCGTCGCGCTTGACGGCGGCGTTGAGGAGGATCGGGCGGGGCTCGCCGTCGCGGCCGGCGAGGTCGAGGGCGACCTCGGCGAGGCGGCCCTCGAGCTGGAGGCGGGGGACGCAGTGGGTCTCGTAGAGCAGGGCGCCGGGGCGGGTCAGCAGCGCGGGGAAGCGGCGGGCGAGCAGGTCGTCGGCGGCCTGGCCGGTCCAGGCGGCGAAGGTGCGGTTGACGCGGACGATCGCGCCGTGCGGCGAGGTCGAGAGGTGGCCGCACGGGAGGTCGTCGTAGAGCTCGGCGAGGTCGTCGGTCACGCGTGCGCCTGCGGGGAGAGGTAGGCCCGGATCGCGGCGATCGTCTCGTCGGGCGCGCTGAGGTTGGGGCAGTGGCCGGTCGCCTTCATGCGCACGAGCTCGCTGTGCGGGAGGGCGCGGTGCATGTACTCGCCGACCTCGTCGGGGGCGATCACGTCCTGCGCGCACTGGAGGATCAGCGACGGCGTGCGCACGCGCGGGAGGTCGGCGCGGTTGTCGGAGAGGAAGGTGACGCGGGCGAAGTGGCGGGCGATCGTCGGGTCGGTGCGGCAGAAGCTGCGGGTCAGCTCGGCGCCGAGCTCGGGGCGGTCGGGGTTGCCCATGATCGTCGGGGCGACGGCGCTCGACCAGGCGGTGTAGTTGCTGTCGAGCAGGTCGAGCAGGCCCTCGATGTCCCGCTGGCTGAAGCCGCCGACGTAGCCGTCGTCGTGGATGTAGCGCGGCGAGGGGGCGACGAGCACGAGGCGGGAGAACCGCTCGGGCTGGCGGATCGCGGCGAGCAGGCCGATCGTCGCGCTGACCGAGTGGCCGACGAACACGACGTCGCGGAGGTCGAGCTCGCGGAGGATCTCGAGCACGTCGGCGGCGTAGCCGGCGAGCGTCGCGTAGCGGGTGCGGTCGTAGGCGGAGGCGTCGGAGTCGCCGGCGCCGATGTGATCGAACAGGACGACCCGGTGATCGCGGCGGAACGCGGGCGCGACGTGGCGCCACATCGTCTGATCGCAGCCGAACCCGTGGGCGAACACGATCGGCGTGGTGCCGTGGCCCTCGATCCGTACGTTGTGCCGTTCGCGTGCGCCCATCCTCTGTGCCTCCAGGTCGTGTGTGGTCGCGGGCACGCGGGCGACGGCGGCGGGTGGCCGGCGTCACTCGCGTCCCGAGGAGAAGGCTTGACGCGGAGAGCGGCGCGGGGCCCGTCGGCGCGGTGCGACGGCGGGGCCGCGAGCGGGGCGAGCCGCGGCCAGGCGGCGGGCGGGTCGGTCGCCGCGGTTTTGCGAGGCCGCGGGCCGGGACGGCCGGGTGATCGGATTGCGCAGCGACCGCCGCGGCGCTGGGCGGGAGCGCCGGTCGATTCGTCCGCGGAACGCGGGTCTGCAGGGGGGCGGGCGCTCGTCGGCGCTCGCGCGGCGGGCCGCGGCCGCCTGCGAGTGTGACAGCGCTGTCCCACGCCGCGACACGATTGTCATGGGTTCTGCGAGGCGCCGCGGTGGTAGATCGACCTTTGTGCTCCCGTCGCCGCGGTCGTGCCGAGCGTGGGTCCTCGCGGCGCTCGGCGTCGGCGCGGCGGGCTGCGCGGCCTCGCCGTTCGCGCTGGTGTACTGCGAGGACGGGGCGGCGAACGTGCGCCACTGCGACTGCGAGCCGGCGGCGCGCGAGGTGCTCGGCGGGCGGGTCGGCGGGGTCGACGTGCGCGAGTACGGGCCGGGCGGGGCGCCGCTGCGGGCGTACCGCGAGGGGCGCGAGCTGCAGTTCGTGGTCCAGGATCGGTGGCTGGTGATCCGGGTCAACAGCTTCAGCGCGCGGCCGGCGTCGCTGCAGGCGTGGCTCGACTGCGGGGAGGCGGCGATCCCGGGCGAGGTGGTGCGGCGGGCGGTGTTCCGCGACCCGTCCGGGGTGCACGAGCACGAGTTCCTGGCGCTGTTCTCCGGCGGGGCCGGGCGGGGCGCGTCGGAGACGCCGGTCTGCCGGATGTACGTCGCGCTCGCCGGGACCGGGTGGCGGCTGACGCGGGCGTCGGAGCCGGTGTACTTCGTCGAGCGCGTGCGCGAGGCCGGGCCGGTCGCGGGGCTGACGTGGGGCGTGCCGATCACCGACGAGAGCGCGCCGATGCCGAGCGAGCGCGACGTCCGGCTCGCGCCGCGGCCGTCGCCGCCGCCGCCGCGGCTGTGCCGGTCGGCCGCGGAGTGAGCGGCTGGCTTTGGGGACATGTAGGGCGCGCCGGGGAGGATGGCCCTTCGGACAGAGGAGGTGGTCTGCGCCTGCCGAGGGCGCGGGGCCTGTGCTGTGCAGCACGCTCGTCGCGCGGGGCGGCGTTGGGCCGGTCGGGGCGGGTCGCGCGGGGCGGTCGGTCGCGCGGGCGCGGGCGGGGTCGGCTTGACCGGCGGGGCGGGCTTCGATTAAGCGGCGGGGCGATGCACACGATCACGAGCCACGGAATCGCCGCGTTCGGCCTCGCCTTCCCGCCGCTGGGCGTCGCGGCGACGACCCTCGCCGAGCTGCGCGGCGAGGACCCGCAGAAGTACGTCGTCGGGCTCGGGTGCCGGGAGTTCTGCTTCAGCCCGCGGCACGGCGACGTCGTCGAGCTGGCAGCGCGGGCGGCCCGGCGCGCGCTCGACAATTGGGGCGGCGATCCGGGGCAGCTCGGGCTGCTGGCGGTCGGCAGCGAGAGCGCGGTCGACATGAGCCGGCCGCTGTCGGCGTTCGTCGCCGACCGGCTGGGGCTCGCCGGGGCGCTGCGCTCGTACGAGGTCAAGCACGCGTGCTTCGGCGGGACGGTGGCGCTGCGGCAGGCGCTCGAGTGGCGCGCGTCGGGGGCGAGCCGGGGGCGGGCGGCGCTGGTGATCGCGGCCGACGTCGCCCTGTACGCGCCGGCGGATCCGGGCGAGCCGACGCAGGGCGCGGGCGCGGTGGCGATGGTCGTCGAGGAGCCGCGGGTCGCGGCGGTCGAGCTCGAGAGCGCGGCGTGGAGCGAGCCGGCGTTCGACTTCTGGCGGCCGGTCGGCGAGTCGTTCCCGCGGGTCGACGGCAAGCTGAGCCTCGACTGTTACATGCGCGCGGCGGCGCGGTGCTTCCGCGGGATGTTCGGCGAGCGCGACCTCGCGGCGGCGACGGACGAGCTGGCGGCGATGTGCTTCCACGTGCCGTTCCCGAAGATGGTCAAGAAGGCGGTGCGGCACGTCGCGGCGTCGTACGGGTGGGACGAGGCGCGGGCCGACGCGCTGTACGCGGCGAAGGTCGAGCCGACGATGGCGTGGAACCAGCGGTCGGGGAACACGTACACCGCGAGCCTGTGGACCGCGGTCGCGCGGGCGCTGGTCGGGCTGCCCGAGGGGCGGCGGATCTCGGCGTTCTCCTACGGCTCGGGGTTCGGCTCGGAGCTGCTCGCGCTGACGGCCGGGCCCGCGGCGGCCGCGGGCGGGTGGGCCGACGCCGTCGAGCAGGACTTCGCGGCGCGGCGGTTCCTGTCGTCCGCGGAGTACGACGCGCTGCGCCGGGCGCCCTGAGCGGCGGCGCGCAGGCGTCGGATGGCCGCGGGGACAGGTCCGCGGCGGAGCGAGCGTCCGCGCCCGGCGAGCGGGGCGGCGCGGATGTCTGCGAGGACAGGCGAGGGCCGGGCGCCCAGACGCGGGCGCGGGCGCCCGACGGGCCGGGGAAGACCCGCGCGCCGCCGGCCGTTCGGGGGTCTGCGCGGACAGACGGAGACCTGCGGGGGCCCGTGCGCGCGCGTCGGAAGGGACAGGCGACGGGTCGCGCGCGGCCGCCCGCGCGCGTATGTCTGGAGGGACAGGCGACGGGGCGCGCGTGGCCGTGCGCGCGCGCGCGTGTCGGAAGGGACAGGCGAAGGGTCGCGCGCGGCCGCCCGTGCGCGCATGTCTGGAGGGACAGGCGAGGTCCGGCGTCCGCGCGCGCAGGGCTGCCTGAAAGGTCAGGTGATGTCCGCGCCGGGGCGTGGGCGCGCGCGGGCGGCGGCTTGGAAAGCGGCGCCGGTTTCTCGTACCATCGTCGGCCTTATCGTCACCGTGGGGAGAAGGGGAGCATGGCGAAGCTGAAGCTGTTGGACATCCGCTGCATCCGCAACCAGGAGTACGGCGGCGACGAGCCGTACCTGAAGGTGCGCAGCAACAAGGTCTGGTCGTCGAACGACATGAAGGCGGGCATGGTGGTCAGCCTGCGGTCGCTGCAGCCGATCGCGTTCAAGGAGGAGATCGAGGTGACGCTGATGGAGGCGGACTTCCGCGACGACTGCCTCGGGACGGCGACGGTCACCGCCGACGCGGTGGGGCAGGGGCAGCAGGAGATCAACTTCCAGGAGAGCGGGGCCCACTACCAGCTGATCTACGAGGTGCTGCCGTAGGGCGGTGAGGCGCGGGGCCGCGCAGGTGCGCGCGCCGCCGCGCGGGCCGGGGTATACTTCGGGGGATGGCGCAGGCCCCCCTGACGGATCTCGACCAGATGTTGCAGGTGCTCGCCGACGGCGGCGAGCAGGCCCGCGGGAGCTTGCTCGAGCAGCTCAAGGCGATGGCCTCGCACGGCACGCCGGCGGTGAGCTCGCTGCGCGCGAGTTTGATCGGGATCCTGTCGGCGGACGCGGGCCGCCGCGTCGACGACGAGGAGCACCCGGGCTCGTGGACGCGCTCGTGGCAGGTGTCGGCGCTGGTCGTCGTCGCCGGCGACGACGCCCAGGCGCGCGCGCTGATGGACCTGTCGACCGACCGCGCGCGCGAGCCGAACCGGTGGGTCCGCTACTGGACGCTGGCGACCGCGTGCGAGCGCAAGGAGCACGCCGCGTGGGCGCTCGAGCGCGCGCAGGCGCTCGCCGGGGACAAGGACGAGGACCTGCAGCTGCGCTGCCTCGGGTGGGCGCTGCTGGCCGAACGGCGGGACGACCGCGAGGCGCTGGCGGCGGTGCTGTGGTGCCTCGGCGGGGCGAAGGGGGCGGCGCCGGCGGGGCGGTTCGAGCTCGCGCGGGCGGTCGACCCGGTGCACGCGCAGAGCTCGGCGCTGCGGGCGCTGCGGGCGGTGACGCTGCCGCAGGCGTTCGACCTGGTGCAGGCGGTCGTCGACGACGCGCCGTTCGCGTCGTACACGTGGGACGCGGTGATGGTGCTGGCGCGGTTCGGCGGGACGTCGCGCGCGGCCGAGGCGTCGCACACGCTGGCGCGGTTCGTGGTCGCGAACCGGCGGCGCCGCGAGTACTACGACATGGTCGGGCTGGCGGTGCGGGCGATCGGTCGCCTCGGGATCGCGCAGACCGACCTGCTGATGGCGGAGCTCGGCAGCGCGAGCCCGGGCGTGGCGCACGAGGCGGCCGTGGCGCTCGAGCTGCTGCTGACGACGCCGCGGGCGGTCGAGCGCGTGCTCGACGAGGCGACGACCGCGCGCGACCGCGACGACAAGCTCGCGACCGCGCTGCGCAGCATGCAGCGGCCGCAGGTGGTCGACACGTTGGCGGCGTCGCTGCGCTGCGGACAGCTGACCCGCGAGGACGCGGCGCGGCGGCTGCTGGTCGAGCTCGGCGGGTCGGTGGCGATCGACCGCCTGATGGTCCGCCACCAGGACCTCGAGAGCCGGCGCAAGGTGGTCGCCGAGTTCGACGGTCGCCAGGTCCAGCACGTGAAGTGGATCGCGATGGGCGACGGGGTGGCGACGTGGATCTCGGTCGGGATGTGGATCGTCGTGTTCGCCGTCGGGGTGGTGGCGATCTGCGGGGGGCTGTGGCTGGCGTTCCAGCGGGGCTTCGACGCGTTCCAGGCGCTGGTGCTCGCGGGCGCGGGGACGGTGTTCACGCTGCTCGGGAAGGTCGGGTTCCAGGGCCGGCTGGTCGAGGTTGCGGGGGCGCGGGCGGCGGCGCGGCTGGCGGTGTTCAACGGGTACCAGCGGCGGCTGCAGCAGGTCGACCTGGTGCTGGCGCAGCGGTTCATCGACGGGGTGCAGGTCAGCGCGTCGGATCTGCGCGAGCTGTCGTCGTTGATCTCGACGGCGCAGACGGAGGCGCAGGCGTCGCTGCTGGCGTTGATCCCGAGCGAGCGCGAGGCGGTCGATTATCAGCGGCGGCTGGCGTCGATCGGGCAGGCGCAGCCTGGAGGCGAGGGCTGAGGCGCTGGGGGGCGGCGGCCGAGGTCTGCGGCCCCGCGTCTTCGGTCCCGGCGAGAGCTCGCCGGGGCTCGAAGCGAGAGGCGACGGGACCGGGTCAGGACGGAGGGGCGACCACGCGGACGGGGATGCACTCCTGGACCTCGAAGTCGACCTCGACCTCGATGCAGGTCTCGCCCTCGCGGATGCCGATCAGCACGAAGTTGTAGGTGCCGGAGCCCGGGACGACCTGCAGGACGTCGCCGTCCTGGCTGTCGAGGTCGAGCGGCTCGTCGACGTACTCGATCATCGTGCTGCTGTGCAGGACCGCGCGGACCGACGCGGCGACGCCGACCGAGATCTCGATCTGTTCGTCGTCGAGCTGGACCGGGTGCGGCGGCTGGCTGCGGAGCTGGAAGGTGATCGCGCGGTACTGCGGGGCGCAGCCGACCGCGGCGGTCGCGAGCAGGGTGAGGAGCGCGCGCTTCACAGGACACCTCCCGTCGTGCCGGTCGAGTCGCCGCCGGAGGAGCCGTCGCCGGTCGAGCCGGTCGAGCCGGTCGAGCCGTCGCCGGTCGAGGTGCCGTCGGTGGCGGTGCCGTCGGTGGCGGTGCCGTCGGTCGCGCCGGTGGTGAAGGCGCCCTGCTCGACGAGGAGCGTCGCCTCCTGGGTCAGGTCGCCGAGGCTCGCGCGGAGCGTCGTCGTGCCGGGGGCGAGCATGCGGACGAACGCGTGCGCGCCCTTGGTGCCGATCAGCTCGGCGACCGCGGGGTCGTCGACCTGCCAGGTGAACTCGAGCGCGCCGGCGAGGTCGTAGGCGTCGTCGTCGCGGGCGACCGCGTGGAAGCGGATCTCCTGGCCGGCGACGGCGTTGTACTCGGCGTAGTCGATCCGGTCGACCTGGACGGCGACCCTCGTCGGCGTCGACACGAGGACGTGGATCAGGTCGCCGACCGAGCCGTCGCTGCGGAGCGCGAGCACGCCGGTGTAGCCGTCGGCGAGGGCAGTGAAGACCTCGCCCGCGAGCTTCAGCCGGGCGGGCGCCGCGGAGCGCAGGTCGGCCGGGGGCTTGCCGGCGTCGTCCCAGTCGTACTGGAGGCCGAAGCGGCCGCCGAGGGCGAAGCGGGCCGGGAAGTTGCCGACGCCCGGCCCGACGGGGCAGGCGGGGTCGTCGTCGGTCAGGCAGACGTAGTTGAACTCGCCGTTGCCGAGCTCACCGGGGCCGGGGACCGGGTTGTAGGGGTCGTCGGTGCAGCCGCCGAGCGCGCAGAGCCCGACGAGCGCCAGGGCGCGGGACAGACGCGGGTGTGATGTTCTTCGCATAACCGTTAAGACAGGGTGAAAAGGTCAGGTGCCTGCGCTTGCGACGCAGGCCACCGGCGATCTTGAACTTCGGTGCCGGGGGGTGCAAGCGCGGCGGCCAGGGGGATGTCCGGGCGGTTGCCCGGCCTGTGCCGGGGTCTGCGACGGCGGGGCCTGTGTCACACATCTGTAACGTGAGTGTCACGTGCGTTCCGAATTTGCTGCCATGCTGTGGCTGACAGGCCCGTGCGGGCCGCGTAGATTGGCGGCGCAGGGACGCGCGCGCGTGCGCGCACACCTGACCGAGGAGCACCCTATGGAGGCCTTGTTCGACGGTTTGACCACCACGACCGGGGCGTTGCTCGTCGTGTCGCTCTTGGTCGCGTTCGGCTTCGAGTTCGTCAACGGCTTCCACGACACGGCGAACGCGGTGGCGACGGTGATCTACACCCGCTCGCTGCGGCCGTGGACGGCGGTGGTGCTGTCGGGGATCTGCAACTTCCTCGGGGTGTTCATCGGCGGGATCGCGGTCGCGCTGAGCATCATCAACCTGCTGCCGGTCGAGCTGCTGGTGGCGAGCGGGGTCGGGGCGGGGCTGGCGATGATCCTCGCGCTGCTGCTGTCGGCGATCACGTGGAACCTCGGGACGTGGTACTTCGGGCTGCCGGCGTCGAGCTCGCACACGATGATCGGGGCGATCCTCGGGGTCGGAGTGGCGAATTCGCTGCTGCCCGGGCACGAGTTCGGGTCGGGGGTCAACTGGGCGAAGGCGGGCGACGTCGGGCTGGCGCTGCTGGTCTCGCCGATCATCGGGTTCTCGCTCGCGGCGCTGCTGCTGCTGCTGGCGAAGCGGCTGATCCGCGACGATCAGCTGTACCGGCCGCCGGTCGGCACGCGGCCGCCGCCGCCGTGGATCCGCGGGCTCCTGGTGTTCACGTGCACCGGGGTCAGCTTCGCCCACGGGTCGAACGACGGGCAGAAGGGCGTCGGGCTGGTGATGCTGATCCTGATGGGGATCGTGCCGTTCGGGTTCGCGATCAACCTCGAGCTCGGGACGCCGGAGATGCAGCGGGCCGAGCGCGCGGTGGTGACGATCCACGAGTCGCTCGCGGGCGCGGAGGTCAAGACGCCGGAGGCGCGCACGAAGCTGGCCGAGGTCGAGGACGAGCTCGCGTCGCTGAAGACGACGCTCGGGACGGCGGCGCTGCCGCGCGAGGTGCCGGCCGAGCAGCGCTTCCAGGTGCGCAAGGACATCCTCCTGATCGACTCGACGCTGAAGAAGCTCGAGCAGCAGGGGGCGCTCGCGCTGCCGCAGGAGAAGGCGGACAAGCTGGCGGCGGCGCGCAAGGACATCCGCGCGCTGACCGATTACGCGCCCGGCTGGGTGCTGTTCTGCGTCGCGCTGTCGCTCGGCGTCGGGACGATGGTCGGGTGGAAGCGGATCGTCGTCACCGTCGGCGAGAAGATCGGCAAGGACCACCTCAGCTACGGCCAGGGCGCCGCGGCCGAGCTGGTGGCGATGAGCACGATCGGGCTGTCCGCCGGGCTCGGCCTGCCGGTCAGCACGACGCACGTGCTCAGCTCCGGGATCGCGGGCACGATGGTCGCGCAGGGCTCGGGGCTGCAGCGCAGCACGGTGATGAAGATCCTGTCGGCGTGGGTGCTGACGCTGCCGGTCTCGATGCTGCTCGCGGGCGTGCTCTTCCTGGTGTTCCGCGCGATGCTGACGTGACGCGCGAGAGCGTGCGCGCAGGCGAGCGTGCCGCGGGGCCGCGGGGCCGGTACACTGGCGGCTCGCGGGAGAGATGGCCGTCATGCAGGAGAGAGGCTCGTTCGTCCGGTTGGTCTGCGTGGTCGCGGGGCTCGTCGGCGCCGGCTGCGACAAGGGCTCGACGACGCCGCCGGAGGCGCGCGAGGGGGGGCGCTACGTCGTCACCCGGGAGACGCCGTTTTACGACAGCGGCTGCCAGCAGTCGCGGCCGAACGACGGCAAGCTGAAGAAGAACACCCGGTTCACGCTGGTGCGGGCGAGCGGGGGCTGCTGGAACATCAAGCTCGAGGACGAGGACGAGACGTACATCCAGCCGCTGAACGTGCGGGCGGAGTGAGGCGGGGGCGCGGGCGCGGCCGTGCGTGCTATGGTGCGCCGCGATGACGAGCACCCTCGCGGAGCGGATCGAGTGTGAGGCGCTGCGGCGCCTGGTGATGCCGGCGGAGGAGGCGGCGCGACGGGTGCGGCCCGGCGACGTGCTGGCGGTCAGCGGGTTCACGAAGGCGGGCGAGCCGAAGGAGTTCATGCCGGCGCTGGCGCGGCACCTCGCGGCGCTCGGGCCGGAGGCGAAGATCACGCTGTACAGCGGGGCCTCGCTGTCGGAGGAGGTCGAGGGGCCGCTGTCGCCGCACATCGCCCGGCGCGGGCCGTACATGTCGAGCAGCGCGTCGCGGCGGCTGATCCACGCCGGCAAGATGGACTACACCGACGTCCACCTGTCGCACTTCGCGCGCGGGATGATGTACGGGTTCTACGGCGACGTCGACCTGGCGGTGATCGAGGTGTCGCGGGTGCGGCCGGACGGCAGCGTCGTGCTGTCGGCGTCGGTCGGCGTGTCGCCGGAGGCGCTCGCGCGGGCCAAGGCGGTCGTGCTCGAGGTCAACACGGCGATCCCCGACTTCACGGGGATGCACGACATCGTGCTGCCGGCGGCGCCGCCGACGATCGGCTGGCCGGTGCCGGTGACGGGCGTGCGCGACCGCGTCGGCGCGCCGTACGTCCGGCTCGACCCGGGCAAGGTGGTCGCGGTCGTCGAGTCGCGGCGGCCCGACTTCCCGGTCGCGTTCGCGGCCGACGAGGCGGTGTGCGGGCGGATCGCCGGGCACGTGATCGCGTTCCTCGTCGAGTGCCAGCGGCGGTTCGGCTGGCACCACTGGGTCCCGCCGCTGCAGTCGGGCGTCGGCAACATCGCCAACGCGGTGATCGCCGAGCTGCACCGCTCGCCGTTCCGCCGGCTGCACTTCTGGACCGAGGTGTTCCAGGAGGGGATGCTGTCGCTGCTGGCCGACCGCGATCGGTTCGCCGGGGCGTCGGCGTCGGCGCTGTCGCTCGCCGACACGGCGCCGGAGCGGGTGGCGAAGATCCTCGACGAGTCGCGCGGCGACGTCGTGCTGCGGCCGATGTGGATGTCGAACAACCCGGAGGTGATCACGCGGCTGCACGTCGTCGCGATGAACACGCCGCTCGAGGTCGACATCTACGGGCACGTCAACTCGACGCACGTCGAGGGCTCGCGGATCGTCAACGGGCTCGGGGGCAGCGGCGACTTCTTCCGCAACGCCTACCTGAGCGTCGCCCACACGCCGTCGGTCCGCCGGCTGCGCGACGGTCGGACGGTCTCGTGCGTGCTGCCGTTCGTCAGCCACGTCGACCACACGGAGCACGACATCAAGTGCGTCGTCACCGAGCAGGGCTACGCGACCAACTTCGAGATCCGCTCGCCGCGGGCGCGGGCGCGGGAGATCATCGAGCGCTGCGCCCACCCGTACTTCCGGCCGCTGCTGCACGAGGCGGTGGCGCTGGCGGGCGACGGCGACGAGCCGCGGCTGGTCCAGCTCGACCGGCTCGAGGACTGGTGGCGCGGCTACGACGAGGCGTGCCGCAGGTTCCCCGGGTGAGCTGAGCGTTCGGACATGTCCTCGCAGGCAGCTGTGCCGCGCGGCACAGCGGCGAGGCGCCCGCGGTGGCCGGTGTGAGGCTCCGGGCCCAGACTTCACCACGCGTCCAGGAGGGCGAGGTGATGCAGGGATACCACGGAGTCGTCGGGGTGGCGCTCGGACTGGCCGCGCTCGCGGGGTGCGTCGAGGCGCGGGAGGAGGCGCCCGCGCGGGCGGAGGAGTTCGGCGAGCCGGCGCCGTGCGGGCCAGGCGGCGAGTGTCCGCCGGGCCACGTGTGCGCCCCGGCGGACGACGATTGCGACGAGGAGGAGGGCGGATGTCCGGGGGGGTGCCAGTGGGCGGGCTGCGCGGGGCTGTTCGGAGTGTCCTGTCCCGACGGACAGGTTTGTGTCGACGACCCCGGGGACGAGTGCGAGCCGCTGCGCGGCGGGGCCGACTGCCTCGGGCTGTGCGTCGCGCCGCCGGACCCGCGCCCGCGCCCGCGGCCGCTGCGGCCGGCGCCGAGCCGCTGCGCCGATCCGGCGCGGTCGTACGTCAGCCACGACCTGGAGATGTGCGCGCAGGTCCTGTTCGTGTGCGAGCCGGACTGGCTGCCGTTCTACGACGCGTGCGGCTGCGGGTGCGTGCAGACATGAGCGCTTCACTGGTCGTGGCCGGACTGGTAGCCTGGCTGTGGTGTCGGCGTGAGGAGGTCCGTCTCGCGGTGGCTGTGGATCGCGGCGGGGATCCTGCTGGTGTTCCTGCTGGTGATCCTGGGGTGGGGAGCGTCGCCGCCCGGGCGGCGCGTCGACCCTCGCGGCGGCTCGCGGCCGCCGCCGGATCCGGGGGACATGGCCCGAAGCGCAGGTGGTCCGGCGCGCGGCCTGCCTGGTTCGGCTGGGGCGGTCGCGGCGATCGCCGGGCGCGTGCGCGACCCGCAGGGGCGGCCGATCGCCGGCGCGCGGGTGTGCGCGCGGGCGAGCGGGGCGGGGCCGACGGCGGCGGCGCGGTGGATCCCGAGCTGCAGTGAGAGCGCGCGCGACGGGGCCTACCGGCTCGCGGGGCTGGCGGCCGGGTGGCACACGGTCGAGGCGCAGGCGCCCGGGTTCATGCCGGGGCAGCACGGGGCGGACCGCGGCGCGCCGGCGCGGCCGGTGGCGGCGCGGATCGGGGTCGAGGCGCGCGACGTCGACCTGGTCTTGTGGCCAGGTGGCGCGCGGCTGGTCGGGGTCGTCCGCGACGTCGGCGGCGGCGAGATCGAGGGGGCGATCGTCGCGGCGGTCGGCGGCGGGACGGCCTTCTCCGGGCCGGACGGGGGCTTCGAGCTGTGGGTGCGCCCGGGCGAGGTCGGGCTGACGGCGCAGGCCGAGGGCTACGCGCCGGGCCGCGCGGGGACGCGGGCGCCGGGGCCGGCGGCGGAGATCTACCTGACGCCCGAGGCGGTGATCGTCGGGACGGTCGTCGGCGCGGAGGACGGGCTGCCGATCGCGGGGGCGCAGGTGTCGACGCGCGAGCTGGCGCTGCCGGTGGCGACGACGGACGAGGCCGGCGGCTTTCGACTCGGGCAGCTCGAGCCGGGGGTGTACAAGCCGCGCGCCGAGCACGACGCGTACACGGGGCTCGCGGAGGCGGCGGTCCACCTCGGGCTCGGCGAGACGTCGGAGCCGGTGATCATCCGCGCGCACCGGGCGGCGACGGTGCGCGGGCGGATCGCGCTGCCCGGCGGCGGGACGTGCGAGCGCGGGCAGGTGACGCTCGCGGAGGCGGCGACGCGGCGGAGCGGGCGCGGGCAGCCGGAGCCGGGCGGCGAGGTGGCGGTGCGCGGGCTCTTGCCCGGGACCTACGAGGTCCGCGTGCAGTGCGAAGGACATGTCCCGGAGGACACGTACGAGCCGGTCGTCGTCGACGAGGCGCCGGTCGCGGGGCTGGTGTGGCCGGTGCGCGCGGGGCGGGCGATCCGCGGGAGCGTCGTCGACGCGCGCGGGCGGCCGGCGCTGTCGGTGCGGGTGCAGGCGCTGCCGGAGCTCGGCGCGCCGCGGCCGGCCTCGTCGCCGCCGCCGGTGACGACCGGGCACGACGGGCTGTTCGCGCTCGCGGGGCTGCGGCCGGGCCGCTACACGATCGATGTGGCCGGAGAGACAGGTGAGCGGCCGGCCCGCCCGCCGGTCGTCGAGGTGCCTTCGGACCATGACCTCGAGGACATCCGGGTCGCGCTCGCGGACGGCGGCGAGGTCCGCGGGCGGGTGCGCGACGAGGACGGGCGGCCGGTCGCGCGGGCGACGGTGGTGCTGAGCGGGGCGGAGCTGGCGAGCCGGCGCACGACGACCGACGCGGAGGGGCGGTTCTCGCTCGCCGGGGTGGCGCCGGGGGCGTACCGCGCGAGCGCGGGGCCCGGGCCGGAGCTGGACGCGCGCGGCGAGGCGGGGGTCGAGGTGCGGGCCGGGGAGGTGGTCGAGATCGAGCTGGCGACGCGGACGCGCGCGGGGCGGATCGCGGGGCAGGTGGTCGATGGGACAGGTGCGCCGGTCGCCGACGCGTTCATCGCCTGGACGCGCGAGCCGGAGGCGGCCGGCGCCGCGATGACGCCGGGGCGGCTGATGTTCTCGCGCGGCGACCGGCCGGTGATCACGGACGGCGAGGGGCGCTTCGAGACGCCCGACCTGCCGCCGGGGACGTACGCGATCCAGGCGGAGCGGCGCGGCGCCGGCGGCGACGCGCTGGCCGAGCACGTCGCGCCCGGGACGTCGGTGCGGCTGGTGATCGCCGAGGTCGGAGAGATCGGCGGGGCGGTGCGGCTCGCCGGCGGCGGGGCGCCGGAGCGGCTGCGCGTGTCGGCGCGCGAGCGTGGACTCAAGGGCTACCGCAGCGACGAGTTCTTTCGGACAGGCGGTCGATTCGCGCTGACGGGGCTGCCGCCGGGGACGTACACGGTCCGCGCGGAGGCGCCCGAGGGCGCGGCGGAGGCGGAGGTGACGATCGCGGCCGGCGAGGTGCGGCGCTCGGTCGAATTGGTGCTCGCGCCGCGAGTGACGGTGCGCGGGCGGGTGATCGATCTCGAGACGGGGGCGCCGATCGCGGGGATGGCGGTCGAGATCGGCGCCGGCGGGTTCGCCGGCCAGGCGACGGAGCGCCGGCACGTGACCGACGCGGCCGGGCGCTTCGAGCTGCGCGAGGTGCCGACCGGGCAGGTGCGGGTGTCGGTGCGCCCGGCGAACCTCGACCTGGGCAGCGCGTACGCGTGGGCGAGCGTGACGCGGCAGCTCGAGGGGACGGGGACGATCGAGCTCGTGCCGGTCGAGCTGGTGCGCCGAAAGGTCGCGCCCGGGGCGGCCGGCGGGGTGCTGGGGTTTGCGATCGGGCAGCCGCAGGCGGGAGAGGATCCTGGGGCGCGCCGGATCGTGGTGGTGGCAGTGGAACCCGGCGGGCCGGCGGATTCGGCGGGGCTGCGCGCCGGCGACGAGATCGTGGCGGTCGGCGGATACGCGGTCGGCGGGACGAACAGCCACCGATACTATGCGCTGACGACGGTTCCGGCGGAGACGACGATCGCGCTGACGCTGGCCCGCGGGGAGACGATCGCGGTGACGGCGGGCGGGGTGCGGTGAGCGGGCGCAGCCGTGGCGGGTGGATCGGGGGCCCGAGACCGCGAGGCAGCGGGGCGCTGGCGCGCCGTGGTAGCCTGGAAGCGACGCGGGTGCCGTGAGGTATGCACGAGCACGCCGGTCCACGGCGACAGGATATCGAGGACATGAACCGAAGAGCACGGACGATCGGGCTGCTCGTGGCAATCTCGGCGCTGGTATGGTGGCTGCTCGCGGGCGGGGGCGGCCACGAGGGCGGCGCGGAGGCAGAGGTGCGCGAAGGGAGGCGGCTGGGTCGCGAGGTCGGCGCGAACGCCGAGCCAGCGAAGGTGTCGCTATTCGAGCTGCGGCGCGCGGAGCGGGCGGCGATCGCCGGGCATGTCCGCGATCCGCAGGGGCGCCCGATCGCGGGGGCGACGGTGTGCGCGGGCGGATCGTCGGGGCAGCTCGGGGCGGCCGAGCGCGCGATGCGGACGTGCGCGACGAGCGAAGAGGACGGCGGCTACCGGATCGAGGGGTTGCTCCCGGTGCCGCACTTCGTCCACGCGAGCGCGCCGCGGTTCGTGCCGGCGGCCTATCGGCGCGGGACGGGGTCGGCGGCCGAGTGGCTGGTGCGATTGATCGCGGGGCGCGAGGCGCGGGAGATCGACATCACGCTGGCGCCCGGCGGGGTCGAGCTGACCGGGGTGGTGCGCGACCTGAGCGGCGGGGTGCTCGAGGGGGCGCTGGTGGCGGCGGGTCAGGCGTACGCGCGCTCGGGGGCGGAGGGGCAATTCTCGCTGTGGGTGAAGCCCGGGTCGGTGTACGTGCACGCGACCGCGGAGGGCTACGTCGACGGCGGTGCGGGGGGAGTCGCTCCGGGACATGTCTTCGAGATCTCGTTGACGCCGGAGTCGGTGCTGGTCGGCCGGGTGGTGCGCGCCGGGGACGGGGCGCCGGTCGCGGGGGCGCAGGTGCTCGCGTCGGGCGCGAGCGCGTGGTCGAGCGCGGGGCCCGTGTGGACCGACGAGAGCGGGAACTTTCGCCTCGAGGGGCTGAGGCCCGGGGCGTACAAGGCGGAGGCGCTGCACGACGAGGCGTACGGGATGGCCGAGGAGAGCGCGGTGCTCGGGCTCGGCGAGACGTCGGCGCCGGTGGTGATCGTGGCGCACCCGGCGTACTCGGTCGAGGGGACGGTGCAGATCGCGGGCGGAGGGGCGTGCCCGCGCGGGTCGGTGCGGCTGGGCGAGAAGGCGGGGAAGAGCCGACATTCGGGGCTCGAGGCCGACGGGTCGGCGCGATTGCGCGGGGTGCTGCCGGGGACCTACGAGGTGACGGTCGCGTGCGAGGGGTACGTGCCGCAGGAGCGCTACGAGCCGCTGACGATCGTCGACGCGCCGGTCCGCGGGCTGCGCTGGGAGGTGCGGCCGGGGCAGGCGATCCGCGGGCGGGTGACGACGGCGGACGGCGAGGTGCTCGGCGAGCTGTGGGTCCAGGCCGAGCCGCAGCCGGATCCGGAGGCGCCGCGGGCCCAGTCGATTGGGCCGCAGACCGGGCGGACCGAGGCCGACGGGCGCTTCGAGCTGCGCGGGCTGCTGCCGGGGCGGTACCGGCTGCGCGCGAGCGGGGAGGGGTACCCGCAGTCGGACGGGCCGGTCGAGATTACATTGCCTCCGGGACAGGACCTCGAGGACATTCGTATCACCCTGCCGGCGACCGGCGAGCTGCGCGGGACGGTGAGGGACAGCCGGGGAGAGCCGGTCAAGGGGGCCGAGGTCCGGCTGCGCGGCGAGCGAGCGGGGCTGCCGTCGACGCAGACGGCGGACGACGGCAGCTTCCGCCTCGCGCGGGTGCCCGCGGGGACGTACCGGGCGGTCGCGGGGCGTGGGGGGAAGGAGTTGCGCGCGCCGGGGACGACCGACGACGACGTGCAGGGGGCGCCGGTGACGATCGCGGTCGGCGAGGTGAGCGAGGTGCAATTGGTGGTCGAGGCGCAGAGCGGACGGATCACCGGCCGGGTCGTCGACGCCGACGGGGGGCCGCTGGTCGACGCGTTCGTCGAGGCGACGCGTGAGCGCGACGGCCGGACGGCGCCTGCCGGCAGGGCGCTGCTGGAGGCGCGGTGGGGGGCGATGTTCGACGATCAGGGGTCGCGGCTGACCGACGCGGACGGACACTTCGAGCTGACGGGGCTCGGCGAGGGCAGCTATACGCTGATCGCGCAGCGGCGCGGTGGCGGCGAGGGGACGCTCGAGCACGTGACGATCGGCAGTGAGGTGGTGATCCGGATCGCCGAGGCCGGCTCGCTCGCCGGGACGGTGCGGCTGGCCGGCGGGGGGACGCCACAGCAATTCACGGTCCGTGTGTACGAGGCGAAGACCGGGTGGTCGGCGAACGACGAGTTCTTTCGGACAGGGGGACTGTTTCGCTTCCCGGAGCTGCCGCGGGGCGACTACTCGATCGCCGTCGAGTCGCCGGAGGGGTCGAGCACAGCGTCGGCGAGCGTCGGCGAGGGCGAGCGCGCGGAGGTGCGAATCGAGCTCGCGCCGCGGGTGACGGTCCGCGGGCGGCTGGTCGACGCCGAGACGGGGGCGCCGGTGCCGGGCATGGAGATCGACCTGCGCGCCGGGGTCGGCACGTCGTTCGTGATGGAGCCGGGCCGGCGGCCGCGCGCGGGCGAGGTGACGGACGTCGAGGGGCGCTTCGTGGTCGAGAAGGTGCCGGCGGGGGAGGTGGTGATGACGATCATGCCGAAGGATTGGGTCGAGAACGGCTATCCGTTCATGTCGACGCGCGTGCAGGTGTCGGCGACGACGGGGGCGTCGGAGGTCGAACTGCCACCGCTGAAGATCGCGCGCAACCGCGTCGGTGAGGACGAGGTCGCCGGCGATCTCGGATATACGCTGCGACCCGCGGAGCCGGGCGCGAAGCCTGCGGCGTGGCGGTGGGTGGTCGGGTTCGTGCAGCCGGGCGGGCCGGCGAGCCAGGCGGGGCTGCAGCTCGGCGACGAGATCGTCCGCGTCGACGGTGTCGATGTCACCGGGGACAACCGGCACCTGTACCACGGCCTGACGACCGTCAAGGCGGGGGCGACGGTGCGGCTCGGGCTCGCGCGCGGGGAGACGATCGCGGTGACGGCGGGCGGGGTGCGGTGACGGGTCAGGGCGCGGGCGGGGGGTCGGCGCGGCGCCAGCCGCCGAAGGCGCGCTCGAGGGCCTGGGCGACGGCGACGGTCAAAGGATCGTTGCCGCGGCGGGCGATCACCTGGATGCTGACCGGAAGGCCATCTGCGGTGAATGCGACCGGGACGACGGTCGCGGGGAATTCGAGGACGTTGAACAGGCCGGTGCAGACGAAGTCGAGCGGGGTCAGCAGCGGGGCGCCGTGGCGCGGGGCGGGGCGGCTGTAGCTGGGGAACAGGAGGACGCCGCGGTCGCCGAGCATGGCCTCGAGCTCGGCCTGGAGGGCCTTGCCGGCGGCGACGAGCCGCTGCTTGCGGCCGGCGAGCGGGGCGGTGAGGAGCTCGAGGGCGACGACGAGCAAGGCGGGGAGGGTGTGGCGCGAGCGGCCGAGGGCGAGGCGCGCGAGCTCGCGGAAGGGGTCGACCGGGCGCTCGCCGCCGAGGACGTCGGCGTAATCGGGGCCGCCGGCGAGGCTCATCATCGCGCTCCAGATCGGGAAGGCGTCGGCGAGGCGGCGGGTCGGGGGCTGGCCGATCGAACAGCCGGCCTGCTGCAGGGCGTCGGCGGCGCGGTCGATCGCGCGGCGCATCGGCTCGCGGACCCACACGCGCGCGGGGCCGGCCATCGGGTAGACGGTGACGTCGCGCAGTTCGATGTCTTCACAATGTCCCAAGGGCCAGGTGCGGACGACGGGGTCGACGCCGTCGGGGCCGGCGAGGACGCGGAGGATCGGCAGGACGTCCTCGGCGCGGCGGACCAGCGGGCCGCAGACGAGGTAGGCGCTGAGCTCGCCGGTCGGGTGCGGCCAGAAGCCGGTGTTCGGGACCATGCGACCGGTCGGCTTGTGGCCGACGCAGCCGCAGAAGGCGGCGGGGATCCGGATCGAGCCGCCGACGTCGGCGCCGAGGCCGAAGGCGACGCCGGCGGCGGCGACGATCGCCCCCTCGCCGCCGCTGCTGCCGCCGGCGGTGCGCCGCAGATCCCACGGGTTGTTCGTCCGGCCGTAGACGTCGTTGTAGGTCTCCATCCACAGGCCGCCCTCGGGCACGTTGGTGATGCCGACCAGCACGGCGCCGGCGCGGGCGAGCCGGCGGACGCACTCGGCGTCGCTGTCCGCGCGGACATGTCTCCTCGACCAGATGCCGGCGGACAGCGGCATGCCGGCGGCGGCGATGTACTCCTTGGCGGTGTACGGCAGGCCGAGCAGCGGCGGGAGGTCGTCGCTCGCGCGGGCGTGGGCGAGCCGCTGCTCGAGCGCGCGGGCCTCGGCGCGGGCGAGGGCCGCGCGCTCGGCGATCACGGCGTTGATCGCGGGGTTGACGGCGGCGATCCGGGCGAGGTGGGCCTCGAGCAGCTCGACGGGCGAGACCTTCTTCTGGCGGACCCACCGCGCGAGCGTGACGGCCGAGGCGTCGAGCAGTTCGTACACGCGCGGCAGGGTAGCGGCGGGGGCGCGCGAGGGAAAGCGGCCGAGGACGGGGTCTGCGGGCCCGCGGCGTGAGATGCGCGGGATCGCGCTGTTGCAGCCGGGCAACGGACTGTTGCCGGCGGGGTGGTGGTGCGGGGCGGATGGATCGTTAGGTTGTCGCCATGAACGCTTCATCGCTCCGTCCCGTGGTCCGAATCGTCACTGCGCACCGCCAGCGCGAGGGGGCCGGGTTCGTGGTTCGGCGGCCCTTCCCGAGCGCCGGGCTCGACCTCGCGGACCCGTTTCTGATGCTCGACGAGATGGGTCCGGTCGAGTACGGGCCGGGCGAGGCGCGCGGGGCCCCCGATCATCCGCACCGCGGGTTCGAGACGGTGTCGTACCTGCTCGCGGGGGAGGCCGAGCACGAGGACTCGGCGGGGCACCGCGGGATCCTCGGGCCGGGCGACGTGCAGTGGATGACGGCCGGCCGCGGCGTCGTCCACTCGGAGATGCCGTCGCGGGCGATCCGCGAGCGCGGCGGGCGGGTCCACGGGTTCCAGCTGTGGGTCAACCTGCCGGCGCGCGACAAGATGACGGAGCCGCGGTATCAGGAGATCCCGCGGGAGCGGATCCCCGAGGCGACGACCGGCGACGGGCTGGCGCACGTCCGCGTGATCGCGGGCGAGGCGCTCGGCGCGAGCGCGGTGATCGAGACGCGGACGCCGATCGCGTACCACGACTGGACGCTCCAGGCCGGGGCCTGGCTCGAAGTTCCTGTCCCGGAGAGCTATGCCGCGTACGTCTACGTGTTCGAGGGGGCGGCGAGGGTCGGCGGGACGGAGGTCGTCGACGGGCAGCTGGCGGTGCTCGGCGCGGGGCAGGCGATCGAGCTGGCGGTGCCGTCGGCGGCGGAGCGGCCGGCGCGGCTGCTGCTGCTCGCCGGGCAGCCGCTGCGCGAGCCGGTGGTCGCGTACGGGCCGTTCGTGATGAACACGCGGGCGCAGATCGTCGAGGCGATCGACGACTTTAATCAGGGGCGGATGGGCGAGATCCGCCGGTGAGCGTCCGCGGGCGGCGGCCTCGGCCGCGCGGGCGTCGGCGTGCGGCGCGGCCGGGGCCGTGATAAGACGCGGGCCGGACGATGCGCGGCGACCTCGAGGCACACCTGCGGCAGCTCGTCGGCGGGCTCGCGCCGGGGGACACGCTCGCGGGGCTGCGGCTGGTCGACGTGACGACGGAGTGCGGGCCTCGGCTGTCCTTCGAGGCGGGCGGTTCGATCGTCCACGTCGAGGTCGCGCGGCTCGTGCCCGGGCGGCGCTGCGCGGTCAAGACGCGGCGGCTCGCGCTGTCGTATCGATTCGATGGAGATGGCCCCGAGGACAGGACAGAGGTCGGGCTGGCGGCGTGCCGGGCGGTCGCGGTGGCGGCGGCGGCGAACGAGGACGCGGTGCTGGCCGCGCTCGCGCGCGAGGCGGAGCTGGCCGGGGAGACAGGCGAGCACGGCGGCGCGCGGGTGCGGGAGGTCCGGGTCCGTCGGATCCTCGAGCGGGCCGAGGGCGGGCGCTATTACACGGTGACGCCGTACGTCGGGTGCCTGATCGGGTGCCGGTTCTGCTACGCGCAGTCGCACGTCGCCGAGACGCGGGCGCTGCTCGGGGTGCCGGCGGCGCCGTGGGGCTCGTTCGTCGACGTCCGGGTCAACGCGGCGGAGGTGCTGGCGGCGGAGGTCGCGGCGCTGCCGGCGGCGCCGATCAAGTTCTGCGCGGTCGTCAGCGATCCGTACCACGCGATCGAGCGGCGTTATGAGCTGACGCGGCGGATGCTCGCGGCGCTGCGCGACGCGCCGGCGCGGCGCGGGGTGCTGCTGCTGACGCGGTCGGCGCTGATCGAGCGCGACGTCGACGTCGTGTCGCAGATCCCACGGGCGTGGGTCGGCGTCTCGCTGCCGACGCTCGACGACGCGGCGCGGCGGCACTTCGAGCCGCGCGCGAGCAGCGTCGAGGAGCGACTGCGCGCATTGGCGACGTACCGGGCGGCGAATGTCCGGACGTTCGCGATCGTGCAGCCGCTGCTGCCCGGGCCGGTCGAGCCGCTGGCGGACGCGCTCGCGGGTTGCGCAGATTCGGTCCGGGTCGACGTATTGCACGGCGTCGAGGGCGCGGCGCAGCAATTCGCGGCGGCGCAATGGTCGCACGCCGCGGATCCGGCCTGGCAGCGGGCGCAGGCGGCGGCGCTGGTCGCGGCGCTGCGCGGGCGCGGGGTGTCCTTGTGGACAGGTGAGCTGCCGCCCGAGCTGAGCGGGGACGGTCATGCCCGAGGAGAGAGCGCGTGAAATTTCGTTGACTGCGCATCGAACGCCGTTTGAGTGGAGTCTTGTCCTGTCGATGGATTTGGCCTAGCGTCGCCGGTGATGGAGCATCGACGGATCCAGATCGCTTTGGTGGGGCTCACGATCGCGGCGTGCGGCGCGGACGGGGAGGGGCGCGAGTCGTCGCTCTCGGGGGTGTCGTTCGGGGGGATCGTCACGCTGACGGCGACGACGGCGCCGGACGAGACGGCGGGCGGGGTGTCGGGGGACGTGACCAGCGGCGGCGGCGGCACGGGCGGCGGCACGAGCGGCGGCACGAGCGGCGGCGGGACGACGGGGACGAGCGGCGCGGTCGACGAGGGGACGGGCGCCGCGTCGAGCGGCGGCGGCGCGAAGCTCGACCTCGGGGACGGCGAGGAGCCGGGCGTGCCGGTGCCGCCGGAACAGGAGCGGTGCCGGCGGGTCGATCTGCTGTTCGTCGTCGACAATTCGACGAGCATGCGCGAGGAGCAGGCGAGCCTGATCGCGGCGTTCCCGGCGTTCGTGCAGGAGGTGCGGCTGGCGCTCGGCGAGCCGGGGCTGCACGTCGGGGTGGTGACGACCGACGACTATGAATACAACGAGGAGCCGTGCGCGGGGACCCTCGGGGCGCTGGTGACGAGGACCGGCGGCGAGGACTCGAGCGACGCGGTGTGCGGGCCGTACACGTCGGGGCGGCGCTACTGGACGGAGGAGGACGATCTGGCGGAGCGGTTCGCGTGCGCGGCCCAGGTCGGGACGGACGGCAGCACCGACGAGCGGCCGATCGACGCGGCGCTGCGCGCCGTCGGGCCGGGGCTGGCGGCGAAGGGGGCGTGCAACGAGGACTTCGTCCGCGACGACGCGCTGCTGGTGCTGGTGGTGCTCACCGACGAGGACGAGGAGGGATCCGACGGCGATCCGCCGGAGTGGTTCAACACGCTGGTCGCGCTGAGGGGCGGGATCGAGAGCAACATCGTCGTGCTCGCGCTGACCGGGCCGGAGCAGCCGGCGTGCGGGGCGGACGTGGAGATCGGCGCGCGGCTCGTCGCGTTCACCGAGATGTTCACCTACGGCCGCGTCGGTCGGATCTGCGCCGACAGCTACGAGGAGACGCTGCTCGACGCGACCTTCGCGATCGCAGAGGCGTGCGAGGGCTTCGTGCGGCCGTGACGGCGCGCCCGCGTTGCGCGGGGGCGCGCCCGGCCTCGCGTACGCGATCGGTGGCCGATGCGCATACAATCGCGGCGTGCGCCGCCGCCGTCGACCCTTCCGCGTCTGCCTCGCGTCCACCCTCAGCCTCGCGCTGCTGACCAGCTGTCCAGCGACCCGCGGACCGGGGCCGGTCCAGCCGGCGCCCGAGGGTCCGGCGCCGGCGGCGGCGGAGCCGTCGCGGGAGATCGGGCTGCTCTCGCCGCCCGACGACTCGCCCGACGGGCTCGAGATCCGGCTGCGCGAGTCGAAGGCGCGCGCGCGGCCGGCGGGGGACGCGGCGCCGGTGAAGGCGGAGGTGCTGGCGGACGCGCAGCTGAGGCCCCTGCTCGCGCGGCTGCCGGCGCTGACCGAAGAGACAGGTGACAGGAAGTCGTTCGCGCTGCGCGAGCGCAGCCTGCCGCCGCCGCGGCCGGGCAAGACGGTGACGCAGGCGTTCCCGCCGCCGGCGCCGGTCGCCGCGCCGGAGGTGGCGGAGGCGGGGCCGCTGGCGGTGACGCGGAGGATGCCGGAGGGCGAGGTCGAGCTGGCGCCGCACCTGGCGGTGTCGTTCTCGCAGCCGATGGTGGCGGTGACGAGCCACGCGGAGCTGGCGAAGTTGCCGGTGCCGGTGACGCTCGAGCCGCAGCCGCCGGGTGCGTGGCGGTGGGTGGGTGCGAAGACGGTGATGTTCGAGCCGGAGGGGCGGTTCCCGATGGCGACGGAGTACCGGGTCAAGGTCGCGGCGGGGACCAAGTCGGCGGTCGGCGGGGCGCTGGCGAAGGGCGAGGCGTGGAGCTTCGCCACGCCGCCGCCGCGGGTCGAGCGGATGTCCCCGACCTCGGGGCCGCAGGGGCTCGAGCCGGTGATCGTCGTCGTGTTCGATCAGAAGGTCGATCCGCGGGCTGTCCTCGAGGTCACGTCGCTGACGACCAGCGGCGCGGCGCCGGCGCTGCGGCTGGCGACGGCGGCGGAGATCGAGGCCGACGAGGCCGCGCGGCAGATCGTCGCGCAGGCCGAGCCGGGGCGGGCGGTCGCGTTCCGCGCGAGCGAGCCGCTGCCGCGGGGGGCGAACTTCGTGGTCAAGATCGCGGAGGGCATGCCGTCGGTCGAGGGGCCGCGGCGGACCCGCGCGCCGGTCAGCTTCGGCTTTTACACCTACGGGCCGATGCGGCACGCCGGGAGCGAGTGCGGGTGGCGCGGCGACTGTCGGCCGGGTGAGCTCTTTCGGTTGGACTTCACCAACCCGATCGACGCCGAGCGGTTCGATCCGGCGATGGTCCGCGTCGAGCCGGCGATCCCGGGGATGCAGGTGAACACGAGCGGCTCCGCGCTGATCGTCCGCGGGCGGACCAGGGGGCGGACGGAGTACAGGGTGACGATCGCGGCCGGCGTGCCGGACGTGTTCGGGCAGGCGTCCGAGGCGGCGGTCCTGGCGAAGTTCACGACGACGAGCGCCGAGAAGTCGCTGCGGGGGCCGGACCGCGAGTTCGTGGTGCTCGACCCGGCGGCGGGGACGAAGATGTCGGTGTTCACGATGAACCACCGCAAGCTCAAGGTCCGGCTGTTCGCGGTCCGGCCGGAGCAGTACGGCGAGTTCCTCAATTACCGGCGCGACATGGACTGTCAGGATCGCAAGCCGCTGCCGCCGCCGCCGGGGCGGCTGGTGTCGACGCAGAAGATCGACGTCCAGGAGAAGCCCGACGAGTTGGTCGAGACGCAGGTCGATCTGGCGCCGGCGCTCGCGGGCGGGCTCGGGCACGTGATCGCGTTCATCGAGCCGACGAGGCAGCCGCGCGACTGCTGGGAGCGGCAGTACGTGGTCGCGTGGGCGCAGGTGACGAAGATCGGCCTGACGGCGTTCGTCGACCACGGCGAGATGGTGACGTGGGCGACGAACCTCGCCGACGGGTCGCCGCTCGCGGGGGTCGACGTCGAGATCGCGCCGCGGGGCGGGCGCGGGCGCAGCGGGGCGGACGGGCTGGCGGTGCTGCCGCTCGGCGAGCAGGGCAACCTCTTGCTCGCGCGCAAGGGCGGCGACGTCGCGTTCGTCCCGGAGAACAGCTACTACTATTCGAAGGACGACAGCGGGTGGCACGCGTCGCCGCCGTACGCGACGCAGCGGTGGTACGTCGCCGACGACCGCGGGCTGTACAAGCCGGGCGAGAGCGCCAGGGTCAAGGGGTGGATCCGCAGCGTCGGCGGCGACGAGCGCGGCGACATCGGGCCGGCGAGCGCGACCAGCCTGTCGTGGACGCTGCGCGACCCGCAGGGCAACGAGGTGCTCAAGGGCGAGGCGCCGATCACGGCGGCCGGCGGGTTCGATCTGTCGCTGAAGCTGCCGCCGACGATCAACCTCGGCAACGCGCAATTGATGCTGTACGCCGGCGGGTGGTCGCACTACCACACGCTCAAGGTGCAGGAGTTCCGCCGGCCGGAGTACGAGGTGAAGGTGACGGCGTCGGAGGGGCCGCACCTGGTCGGCACGGGCGCGGAGCTGACGATGCAGGCGAATTACTTCGCGGGCGGCGGGCTGCCGGGCGCGGAGGTGAAGTGGCGGGTGCGCGCGACGCCGGGGCGGTTCGTGCCGCCGGGGCTCGACGGGTATCACTTCGGGCTCGACGACCAGCGCGGCTGGCGGTGGTGGATGGTGCCGGACAGGTCGCAGGAGCGGAGCTTCGAGTTCGCCGGCAAGACCGACGAGACCGGCGAGCACGTGCTGCGCGCCGACTTCGTGTGGAACAAACCCGAGCGGGCGTGGACGGTCACGGCCGAGGGCACGGCGCAGGACGTCAACCGCCAGCAGTGGACCGGGCGGACCAGCTTCGTCGTCCACCCGGCGGAGCTGTACGTCGGGGTCAAGCCGACGCGGCCGTTCTACAACAAGGGCGACGCGATCCCGGTCGACGTCGTCATCGCCGATCTCGACGGCGAGCTGGCGGCGGGCAAGGAGGCGACGGTGCTGGCGCAGCGGCTCGAGTGGGTGCAGCAGCGCGGCAAGTGGGCGCAGAAGGTCGTCGATACGCAGACCTGTCCGGTGAGACAGGCGGAGAAGCCGGCGCACTGCGACTTCGTCGCCGGCGAGGGCGGGCTGTACCGGATCGAGGCGAGCGTCACGGACGCGCGCGGGCGCAGGAGCCTGACGCGCAGCGAGCTGTGGGTCGCCGGCGGGGACACGCCGCCGAGCCGCGAGGTCGAGCAGGAGAAGATCGGGCTGGTGGCCGACCGCGAGGAGTACGCGGCCGGCGACGTCGCCGAGATCATGGTCGTGTCGCCGTGGAAGAAGGCGGAGGGGATCCTGACGATCCGGCGCTCGGGGCTGATCCGCAGCGAGCGGTTCCGGATCGAGGGCGGGGCGGCGAAGCTGAAGGTGCCGATCGAGGAGAGGCACGTGCCGAACCTGCACGTCCACGTCGACCTCGTCGGCGCGGCGCCGCGGACCCGCGACGACGGCACGGTCGATCCGGACCTGCCGCCGCGGCCGGCGTACGCCAAGGGGGCGCTCGTGTTGAAGGTGCCGCCGCGGCAGCGCACGCTGCAATTGACGGCGACGCCGCGCGACGTCGAGCTGCCGCCGGGCGGCGAGACGGTGGTCGATGTCGCGCTCAAGGACGCCGGCGGGGCGCCGGTCGCCGGCGGCGAGGTGGCGATCGCGGTCGTCGACGAGGCGGTGCTGTCGCTGACCGGGTATCGCTGGCCGGACCCGATCGCGACGATGTATGTGGAGCGCGACGACGGGGTGCGCGACCACCACCTGCGCGAGCTGGTGCTGCTCGCCAAGCCGGAGCTCGCGCCGGTGATCCAGGCGTCGCCGGCGACGGTCGGCGGTCGGTCGCGCGACGGCGGGATGGTCGAGGCCAAGCGGATGTCGCGCGCGGCCCCGGGCGCGCCGCCTCCGCCGGCGGCGGCGAAGAAGATGATCCGGGAGGAGGCCTCGAAGGAGCTCGAGAAGCGGGACGACGCGGCGTACGAGGAGGAGGCCGATGACGCGTCGGGGGGCGAGGCGGCGGGGGACCAGCCGATCGCGGTCCGCAGCGACTTCAGCGCGCTCGCGCTGTTCGCCGCGGCTGTCCCGACGGACAGCCAGGGCAAGGCGCAGGTCAAGGTCAAGCTGCCCGACAACCTGACGCGCTACCGGGTGATGGCGGTCGCGGCGGCGGGGGCGAACCAATTCGGCAGCGGCGAGTCGACGATCACGGCGAAGCGGCCGCTGATGGTCCGGCCGTCGCCGCCGCGGTTCCTCAATTACGGCGACAAGGTCGAGCTGCCGGTGGTCGTGCAGAACCAGGGGAAGAAGCCGCTGGTGGTCGATGTCGCGGTGCGGGCGAGCAACGCGACGTTGACGGCGGGCGCGGGGCGGCGGGTGACGGTGCCGGCCGAGGATCGCGTCGAGGTGCGGTTCCCGGCGACGACGGTGCAGCCGGGGACGGCGCGGTTCCAGTTCGCGGCGGCGTCGGGCGGGCACAGCGACGCGGCCGAGGTGGCTCTGCCGGTGTGGACGCCGGCGACGACCGAGGCGTTCGCGACCTACGGCACGCTCGACGCCGGGGCGGTCGCGCAGCCGATCAAGGCGCCGGCCGGGGTGGTGCGCGAATTCGGCGGGCTCGAGCTGACGACGACGTCGACCGCGCTCGCGGGGCTGACCGACGCGCTGCTGTACCTCGTGACGTACCCGTTCGATTGCGCGGAGCAGGTGTCGTCGCGGGTGCTGGCGGTCGCGGCGCTGCGCGACGTGCTGACCGCGTTCAAGGCCGAGGGGCTGCCGCCGGCCCGGGACATCGAGGCGAGCGTGCGCGCCGACCTCCGGCGGCTGGTCAAGCTGCAGAACTGGGACGGCGGCTGGGGCTTCTGGCGGTTCGGCGAGCGGTCGTACCCGTACCTGTCGATCCACGTCGCGCACGCGCTCGCGCGCGCGAAGGCGAAGGGCTACGACGTGCCGCAGGAGATGATCCAGCGCGGGCTGACGTACCTGCGGTCGATCGAGTACCGGATCCCGGCGGTCTACGGCGAGGAGATCCGGCGGGTGCTGATCGCCTATTCGCTGTACACGCGGCGGCTGCTGAATGACGGCGACCCGGAGCGCGGGCGGCGGCTGATCCGCGAGGCCGGCGGGGTCGACAAGCTGCCGCTCGAGGCGGTCGCGTGGCTGTACTCGGCGCTGCAGGGCGACGCGGGCTCGGCGGCGGAGCTGGCGGCGATCCGGCTGCACGCGCGCAACCGTGTCGACGAGACCGCGGCGGCGGCCCACTTCGTCACGTCGTACAGCGACGGCGCGCACCTGCTGTTGCACTCGGACCGCCGGGTCGACGCGCTGATGCTCGAGGCGCTGATCGCCGACCAGCCGAAGAGCGACCTGATCCCGAAGCTGGTCGAGGGGCTGATGGCGCACCGCACGGCCGGGCGGTGGGGCAGCACGCAGGAGAACGCGTTCGTGCTGCTCGCGCTCGACAGGTACTTCCAGACCTACGAGAAGATCGAGCCGGACTTCGTCGCGCGGGCGTGGCTCGGGCCGCAGTACGCGGGCGAGCAGCGGTTCGTCGGCCGGCAGACCGACCGGCAGCACGTCGACATCCCGATGGAGGATGTGTTCAAGCTGGGCGCGGGCGACCTGGTGATCGGCAAGGAGGGCAAGGGGCGGCTGTACTACCGGGTCGGCATGCGCTACGCGCCGTCGGACCTGATCCTGCCGCCGTCGGATCACGGGTTCGTGGTCGACCGCGTGTACGAGGGCGCCGACGACCCGAAGGACGTCACGCGCGACAAGGACGGGACCTGGCGGATCAAGGCGGGCGCGCGGGTGCGCGTGCGGGTGACGATGATCGCGCCGAGCCGGCGCTACCACGTCGCGCTCGTCGACCCGCTGCCGGCCGGCCTGGAGCCGCAGAACCCGGCGCTGGCGACCACGGGCGCGCTGCCGGACGATCCGCAGGAGCTGCGCAAGGGGCAGTGGTGGTGGTGGCGGCCGTGGTACGAGCACCAGAACCTGCGCGACGAGCGGGTCGAGGCGTTCACCTCGATGCTGTGGGAGGGCGTGCACACGTACACGTATGTCGCGCTGGCGACGACGCCGGGCGTGTTCGTGGTGCCGCCGCCGAAGGCCGAGGAGATGTACCATCCGGAGACCTTCGGCCGCGGATGGGGGGCGAAGGTGATCGTCGAGTAGCCTCCGCGCCTGGCGGGCTTGCCAGCGCGCGGCGGAGCGGCAAAGATCGGCGGCATGCGGAGATTGGCGCGGTTCGGCTGGCTCGCGGGGTTCGGCGCGTGCCTCGCGGGGTGCCTCGACGAGGGCATCGGCCTCAGCGCGGGCACGGAGGGCGCGTCGTCGTCGTCGAGCGGGACGACCGAGGCGCCGCCGACGTCGACGACGGTGGTGACGACGACGGTCGGCTCGTCGACGACGGCGGACGACCCGACGACCGAGGCGGGCTCGACCGCGGCGACGACCGGCGGGACGACCGCGGCGCCCGGGGTCTGCGGCGACGGCGTGGTCGACGCGGGCGAGGAGTGCGACGACACCAACGACGACGACACCGATCCGTGCACCAACGCGTGCAAGCTGAACGTGTGCGGCGACGGGATCGTGCTGCTCGGGGTCGAGGAGTGCGACGACGAGAACGACGTCGAGACCGACGCGTGCCGCAGCGATTGCAAGGCGGCGGCCTGCGGCGACGGGCTGGTGCAGGAGGGCGTCGAGGAGTGCGACGACGGCAACACCGACGACGGCGACGCGTGCCCGTCGCTGTGCGTGCCGGCGTTCTGCGGCGACGGGTTCGTGCAGGCGGGCGTCGAGGGCTGCGACGACGGGGACACCGACGATACCGACGAGTGCACGAACGCGTGCGCGCCGGCGACCTGCGGCGACTCGCTGGTGCAGGCGGGCGTCGAGGAGTGCGACGACGGCAACGCGGTCGACAGCGACGCGTGCACGTCGATGTGCATGGCCGCGAAGTGCGGCGACGGGGTCGTGCACGAGGGCGTCGAGCAGTGCGACGAGATGGTCGAGTCGGCGGCGTGCGACGCCGATTGCACGGCGGCGCAGTGCGGCGATTCGCTGGTCAACGCGGCGGCCGGCGAGGCGTGCGACGACGGCGCGGAGACGGCGACGTGTGACGCCGACTGCACGGCGGCGCAGTGCGGAGATTCGGTGTTGAACTCGACCGCCGGCGAGCAGTGCGACGACGGGAACATGGTCGACACCGACGCGTGCGTCGCCGGGTGCAAGTCGGCGAAGTGCGGCGACGGGTTCGTCCGCGCCGGGGCGGAGGAGTGCGACGACGGCAACGCGACGCCGAACGACGGCTGCGAGAACGACTGCAAGAAGACGCTGACGCAGCGCTATGTGTTCGTCACCAGCCAGCTGTACAACGGCAACCTCGGCGGCCTCGCCGGCGCCGACGCGAAGTGCCAGGCCCGCGCGGCCGCGGGCAACCTGCCGGGGACCTACAAGGCCTGGCTCAGCGACAACACCGGCGCGCCGGCGAACCGCTTGACGCAGTCGACCGTGCCCTACGTGCTCCCCAACGGGACGAAGGTCGCCAACAATTGGGCAGACCTGACCGACGGGACGCTGCTCGCGGCGATCAACGTCACCGAGCTCGGCGGACCCGCGCCGATCGGCAATACGCTGTGCCTCGGCGGGGGGCAGCGCGCGGTGTGGTCGAATACGACGATCTCCGGCCTGCAGGCGAGTCCGCTGTGGTCGTGCAGCAACTGGACGTCGTCCGCAGGCTCGTCGCACTGGGGGCTCGCGACGTCGGTCGGGACGTCGTGGACGAATTGGTGCAACGGGCCGATGTGCAGCTACACGGCGCCGATCTACTGTGTGCAGCAATAGGGCGGCGGGCGTGCTCCTGCTGGCCGGGCGCGCCGTCCGGGACCGGTGCGGACGCGAGCAGCACCGCCACGGCGTCCTCGGGCGGCTCGACGGCGAGCACCGCGAGCACCGCGAGCACGGCGAGTAATGTCGACCGTGACCGGGTGCGAGACGAGCGGGTCCATCGTCGTCGGCCCCGGAAGTTTGCCACGCAGCGGAGCAACGCGTCGGGGTGCACGTCCGTGCGGCCGGGCTCGCAGGCGCTCCTGGACACCTCGACGCAGGCCTTGTTAGCGTTACGGCGATCATGACCTCGCCCATCGACCCCATCCACCTCTCCAGGGATGCGCACAGGTTCCTGGCGTTCATCTACTTCGCCTTCGCCGAGGCCGACGCCTCATGGACCAACGAGGAGACATTCACGCTCTACGAATTCCTCGAGCGCCAGGCCGGCGACCTCACGCGCGAGCAGAGCGTCGCCCTCGCCCAGGAGGCGTTCGGCTGGATCTCGGGCGTCGAGGGCAACGAAGCCAGGCTGCGCGTGATCGAGGAGAAGGCGCCCGAGCTCCTCGGTCACCTCGACGGGGCGGCGCGGCAGGCGTTGCTCGACAGCTTCCGCGTGTTGGCCCGGGCAGACGGGGAGGTCAGCGCCGACGAGAGATCGATGCAGGCCCGGATCTCGAGGGCGGTGCTCGGCGCGCCGAGCCGGCCGGCCCTCAAGCTCGACGACGAATCGCTCCGCATGGCGGCGTTCGTCTATTTCACCTGCGCCGAGGCCGACCAGTCGTGGACCAACGAGGAGACCTTCGCGCTCTACAGCTTCCTCGAGAAGCAGTCGGGCGACGGCTCGCCCGAGCGGAGCGTGGCGCTGGCACAGGAGGCGTATCAGCGGATCCTCGGCGTCGAGGGCAACGCCGCTCGCCTGGCCGTGATCCGCGAGGAGGGCCCCAGGGCGCTGGCCGCGCTCTCCGAGGCGCAGCGGCGCGCCTTGCTCGACAACCTGCTCGAGCTGGCGAAGTCCGACGGCAAGGTCACCAGGGCCGAGCGCTCGGTCTACGACACGGTCCGCCAGATCCTGCGCTGACCCGGCCGTACGTGAGCTCGGGCTTGGCCGGGCAATGCAGCGATCATGCTCGAGCCGCGAAGGCTCGCCGGCTCACGCCTCCGGGCGCAAGGGGTCGTTCCACCACACATCATGGGCCGTCGAGCCGAACACCAGCCCCGGCTCGATCCCCTCGGCCCACGTGGGGTCGGTCATGATGACCCGCAGATCGACGTAATGCAGCACCTCGCAGCGGCGCGCCTCTTGTTCGGCCGCCGGCAGCCCGGCGGTCTCGTCGATCACCGCCGCGATCCGGGCGTGGGTCGCTTCGTCTTCGGTCAGGATGTTGCGCCGCGCCAGCAGTTCGGTGCGCTCGACGTAGCGGCCGACGTTCTCGGCCATCCAACTCTCGTTGCCGTACCAGCTCGGATCCCAGGTGGCCTCCTCGGCGTCGATCGGCCGCGGCGCGACCCGAAAGCCGTAGTCGCGGGCGCGTCGGCGGGCGTCGGAGACCAGCACGAGCGCGAACGAGCGGGTGAGCGAGTAGTCGTTGAGCCCGCCCGCCAGCGTCGTACGCACCCGGAGATCGATCTGCGGACCGTCGACGGCGAGCACGGTGATGACGCTGGTGTCCGACATGCGTGGTATGCTCGGGGGCGCTGCGGTCGTTTATTCGGGGCAGATCGAACGGGCGCTCTCGAGGGCGATCAATCGAGGCTCGGCGGGACGAGGCTCAACCGCCGCGGCGGACGGCGATCCGGCGCTCGCACCCCCGCCAGCGCCGCGCGAAGGGCCCGCGCCAGGGCGTCGCCCGGCGTCCAGGTGTGCGTCACCTTGAAGCGACGCTGACGAAACTCCTTCACCCCGAGCACGTTCGGCTCCGCGGCGCCGCTCAGGGGCGCCCGATCCAGCAGCGCGAACGCGTCCCGGATCTCCTCGTGGTGGCTCCCCGACGCGTGCCGGCCCCGGGCGTCGAGCTGCATGAAGCCGTAGTCGGCGCGCACGATGTCGGCGCCGTCCGTGTCGGTCCTCAAGAGGAAGAGCGCGTAGCGGAGACGCTTCCCGGCGTGCTCGGGCAGGCGCGCCTTCGGATCGCGCCGCCCGTACAGGCGCTCGAATCGGCTCAGCGCGAGGCGCTCGAGGGAGTCGTCGTCGTGGACGAGGAAGAGTCGCATTGCCAGACCCATGCGGACGCTATCGCGCAGCGCGGGCGCGGAGTCAAGCGGCCCGAGCGACGACGCTCGCATGGATCGATCTCCGGCTCTCGGGCCGGCGCCGGCCCGAGAGCCGGTCGCGGCGAATCCCATGACCATGTCACCGCGGGCAGGTGTCGAGAGGGCAATCCACAGACTTGTGGTCGCCAGATCCGGCGGCGGTCCAGGCTCGCGGCGCTGCGAGGCTCGCGGTGCCCGGCTGCGCTTACCGCGCACGGGCGCGGCCGGAGCAGATGTGCTATTTCGCGCATCGGCCCCCCATGTCGGTCCGTTCCGCCTCCAACGCCTCCCCGGCGCTCGTCGAGTCGCTGCCGTCATCCTCGGAGGCGGCGCTCCGCTGGGACGCGGCGGGTCCTCGCCTCGGGTCGCAATTACTCGCGCTCGCCGCCACGGACGGGCCGTTGCCCGCGGAGCTCGCGTTCGGCCGCGAGCTCGCCCGCGCCGTCGTGCGCGAGCTGACCGCGACGCCGCTGCACGAGGCGACCCCGTACGAGCCCATGGCCGGCGCGTGGACCGGCCTGCTCGCGGCCGCGCCGGCGGAGTTGGGCCTCGACGCGCGCACCCTGGCGTCCGCGTGGCTGCAGGTCGCCGTCGCCGCGGGGGTCGAGCGGGCGCGCACCGGGGTCACGCGCGACGCCTTCGCCCGCGCGCACGGCGTCGACCCCGACGACGGTCGCCTGTACCTGCACCTCGCCGAGCGGGCGCACGACGACGCCCACCCGTTCGCGTTCCTCGTCACCGTCGCGCGCGGCCGCGGCGCGCACGGCCGGCTGCTGCATGTCCCGCTGGCCACGGCGTTGACCGAGCTCGCCGGCGACGCCCCGGCCCGCCAGCGGCTGCTCGCCCCGCTGCGCCGGGCCGCCGTGTACAACGCGTGCGTCCGCGCCCTCGTCGACAGCGGCGAGGTCTACCATCCGGTCGCGTGGACCGCCGCGCAGGCGCACGCGCTGCTGTCCGCCGTGCCCGACCTCGAGGCCAGCGGCCTCCGCGTGCGCGTCCCCGATTGGTGGCACCACGAGCCGCCGCGCCCGCAGCTGCGCGTCGAGGTCGGCGGCGCCCGTCCGTCCGAGCTCGGGCTCGGGGCGCTGCTCGACTTTCGCCTGCGCTACTTCCTCGGCGACGACGAGCTCACGCCCGACGAGTGGCGCGACCTCGTGCGCGGCGCCTCCGGCCTGCACCACCTGCGCGGCCGCTGGGTCGTCCTCGACCCCGAGCGCCACGCCGAGGCGTTGCGGCATTGGGACAGCATCGAGGCCGTCGCCGGGCGCGGCCGGATCTCCTTCGTCGAGGGCATGCGCCTGCTCGCCGGCTTGCCGCGCGGCGCGCTCGACGAGCCTCCGCCGGCCGCGTGGACCGTCGCGACGCCCGGTCCCTGGCTCGCGCGGATGCTCGCGGAGCTGCAGAGCCCGAGCGGCAGCCCCGAGACCGACCCCGGCCCCGCCCTGCGCGGCGCCCTGCGCCCGTACCAGCGCGACGGCGTCGCCTGGCTGTGGCTGCTCCTGCGCCTCGGCCTCGGCGGTTGCCTCGCCGACGACATGGGCCTCGGCAAGACGATCCAGGTGATCGCCCTGCTGCTGCTCCTGCGCGAGCACGACGCGGGCCCGCACCTGATCGTCATGCCGGCGTCGCTGCTCGGCAACTGGCGCGCCGAGCTCGGGCGCTTCGCCCCCGACCTGCGCGTCCACGTCGCCCACCGCAGCGCCGGCGACGTCGACGCGCCGCCGTCCGCGCCGGTCTGCGTCGTCCTGACCACCTACGCGACGCTGCTGCGCCAGGAGTGGCTGCGCGAGCGGCAGTGGGGGCTCGTCGTGCTCGACGAGGCCCAGGCGATCAAGAACGCCCAGGCCCAGCAGACCCGCGCCGTCAAGGCGCTGCGCAGCCGCCACCGCCTGATCCTCACCGGCACGCCCGTCGAGAACTCGCTGACCGACCTGTGGTCGCTGTTCGACTTCAGCAGCCCGGGGCTCCTCGGCGGCGCCGCCGACTTCAAGGCGTTCGCCCGCCGCCTCGGCCCCGACCCGGGCGGCCTCGGGCCGCTGCGCGCGCTCGTCCGCCCCTACATCCTGCGCCGGCTCAAGACCGACCGGCGCGTGATCGCCGACCTCCCCGACAAGACCGAGCTGCAGGTCTACTGCGGCCTGACCCGCGCCCAGGCCGCGCTGTACGCGAGGGCCGTCGACTCGCTCGCCCGCGAGGTCGCCGAGCTCGACGGCATCCGGCGTCGCGGGGTGATCCTCGCCTACCTGACCCGCTTCAAGCAGATCTGCAACCATCCCTCGCACTACAGCGGCGACGGACGATATGTCCCGAAGGACAGCGCGAAGTTCCTCCGCCTGCAGGAGCTGTGCGCCGCGGTCGCCGAGGCCGGCGAGAAGGCGATCGTGTTCACCCAGTTCCGCGAGCTGTGCGAGCCCCTCGCCGCGCTCCTGCGCGGCGTCTTCGGGCGGCCCGGGCTCGTGCTCCACGGCGGCACGCCGGTCGGCGAGCGCCCCCGGCTCGTCGCCGACTTCCAGCGGGACGACGGCCCGCCCTTCATGGTCCTCTCGCTCAAGGCCGGCGGCACCGGCCTCAACCTGACCGCCGCCGGTCACGTGGTCCACTTCGACCGCTGGTGGAACCCCGCCGTCGAGAACCAGGCGACCGACCGCGCCTACCGGATCGGCCAGCACAAGAACGTCCTCGTGCACAAGTTCGTGTGCCGCGGCACCCTCGAGGAGAAGATCGACGCGATGATCCGCGAGAAGCAGGGCCTCGCCGACGGCGTGCTCGCCGACGACGGCGCGGCGCGCCTGACCGAGCTCGGCACCGACGAACTGATGCGCGTCGTCTCCCTCGACCTCCGCGCCGCCCTCGCCCAGGACTGACCCGTCATGCCGCGTCGCAAGCAGACCCGCCGTCGCCGCTCGTGGACCCCGCGCCCGTCCGCGTGGCGCCCCGACCCGTTCGACGAGCTCGACGAGCTCCTCGGCGCGCTCGACGTCGAGGACGAGCTCGCGGAGCTCGAGACGTTGTTCGGCGACGAGCCCGAGCGTCTCGGCGCTCGCCCGGTCCGATCCCGGAGCGGCGACTTCCGCGAGTCGCCGCTCGCGCGCGCCTGGGCCGACAGGGTCGGCGACTGCGGAGCCGGCGCCGCCCGGCTCGCGCGCGGCCTCGACTACCTCGTGTCGGGCGCCGTCCTCGACCTCCAGGTCAGCGAGGCGCGGCTCGCCGCGGTCGTGCAGGGCTCTCGCCGTTACCGCGTCGTCGTCGACCTCGTCCTCCCCTCGAAGGCCGACCGGCAGGCGGCCCTCGAGCGCGTGCAGCACGTCCGCGCCGCCGCCCCGCCGGGGACCGAGCCGCGGCTCGCCGTCCAGCAGGCGATCGTCGCCGGCGGCCGCCACCTGTTTCCCAGCCCCGCACAGCTCGGCTCCGAGTGCGTCTGCCCCGACGGCGCCCCGTGCAAGCACGTCGTGGCGACGGTCCTCGGCTTCGGCGCCCTGCTCGCGTGCGAGCCCGAGCTGCTGTTCTCGTTGTGGGGCGTCGCGCCCGACGAGGTGCACGCGACCCCGCCCTTCACCGTCCCGCCGCTCGCCGCGGACCGGCAGCCGCTCGCCGATCCCCTCGCCGCCGTCTTCGGCATCGACCTGCTCGATCTCTCGGCCGCGCTGGCGCCCGGCCCTGGCTCACCGGCGCCGACCGAGGCGCGGGGCGCCACCTCGACGGCGCCAGCGGCCACGCCGCCGAGCGAGCAAGCCGAGGTCCGGCGCGACTATCTCCGGGTCCTCGGCATCCATGCGCGCACCATCGACGCCTGGCTGCGAGCCGGCGTGCTCCGCCCGACGGACCGCGAGGGCATCTACGTGCGCACGCCCGAGGCGAACCGCAAGATCGCGTCCTTCCTCGCCCGATGAGCCGCGCTCGCGGCGTTCGTCGCGGCGCGATGCACATGCCGCTCAAGGGGCGTTCAGCAGCGCGAGGATCGCGTCGTCGGTGGCGAACGCCCGCAAGGCGTCGGCCGCGTGGGTGCGCGCCGACGGGAGCGCCGCCGAGCGTCCGACCTGGACCAGCGTCCCGATCCCCAGCTCGGAGCCCGCCGCCAGCTCGGCGATCGAGGCGATCGCGTCGTGCACGACCGACTCCGCCGCGTCCTCCGTCGCGGTCTCGAACAGGCACTGCAGGCGCCGCTCGAGCCGGCTCGCCCCGTGGCGCAGGGCGAACGCCGCCGTCCCGCGGATCGGCGCGTCGGGCTCCGCGCGCAGCACCTGGCACAGCGCCTCGACGTCGCGCTCGTCCGGCAGGAAGCGCAGCGCCGCGACCGCGAGCCGGCGCCGCGCCGGGTCGGCGCCACGCGCCTCGGCGTGCAGCAGGTCGCCGCAGCGCCGGCAGCCGGCGTTGCCCGCCGCCGCGATCAGCACGCCCTGCGACGCGTCGACGCGGTCCGCCAACTCGGCGGCGAGCCGCTCCTCGACGCACGCGACGAGCCCGTCGGCCCCGGCCTCGCGGGCGAGCCGTCCGAGCGTACCGAGCGTCATCCACGCCGAGCTCGCCACGTCGACGTCCGCGTTGCCCGTCAGGAGCGACACCGCCGCCACGATCGTCGGGTCGACCGTCGTCGCCTCGCGCAGCGCCGCGAGCGCCTTCCACTGGCACGTCGCGGGTCGCAGCAGCTCGGACGCCGCGTGCCGCGGGTCGACGGCCGCGCCGGTGAGGATCCGGATCGCCACCGCGTCGTAGACGAGGCCGCAGTCGGTCGCCGCCGCGAGCTCGCGCCCGAGCGCGGCGACGCACGCCTCCGGCTGACCGGCGACGGCCCGCTCGATGTCCCCGCGCAGCGCCGCGAGCTCGTCCTCCGACAGCGCGTCGCGGGCGAGCGCGGCCCGCACGGCCGGCGCGACGGGGCAATCCGCCCCGCCGTCGACCGCCGCGACCGCGGCCGGCGCCTCGCGCAGCAGCGGGCACACGCGCGGGTCGGCCGGCGGCGCCGGAGCGACCTGCGGCGCCGGGGCGACGCGCGCCCGCGCCGGGGCGGCCTCGGGCGCGTCGGGCGGCGCACACGCGACGCCCGCGGTCACGAGCGCCGCCCCGCACACGATCTCCCGCAGCATCCGCCCCACCGCCGCTCGCCCTCAGAGCGTCTGCTGATTCGACTCGGAGAACAGCGTGCGGTCGTACGAGTAGCCGTCGAACTCGAGCAGGGTGAAGGTGAACTTGTCCTTGTCCCAGTCGAGGATCGACTCGCCGTCGAGCGGGATGCTCGTCTTGAAGTACGCGTCGAGCGACCCCTTCAGGTAGTCCATCTTCAGCTCGACCTTGAGCGACTCGGTGAACCGCACGGTCGAGCCGGACTTGGCGACCGCGACGGCCGCCGTGATCGGGACGCGGATGTCGGCCAGCGTCACGTCGGCCTCGACGCCGACGGCCGCCGCGTTGAGCTCCCCGTAGCCGAGGATCGCCACCTCGGCCGAGCCGCCGAGCTGCGCCTTGACGCCCGGCGTGAGGCCGACCGAGCAGGTGAAGCTCTCGTTGCCCGACGTGCCCCGCAGCGACCCGGACAGGTACGCGGCGGCGGTCGTCTTCGCCTTGAGGTTGAGCGTGATCAGGCCCCAGTACGTGAACGACTTCGACACCTGGAAGTTCTTCTCGAACTCGAGCTTCGGCGTGTCGAAGCCGGCGCTCCGCGACCACACCGCGTCGCCGAGCACGTAGAGCCCCGCCGACGCCTCGACGCTCGAGCCGGCCCGCACCTCGCCCTCGAGCCGCAGGACCTCCTTCCTGGTGTTGAACACGTACACGCCGGCGTAGGCCGCTCCGCCGCACGACGACGAGCTCGTGCTGCCGTCGTTGCCGAACTCCGCCCCGACGTAGACCGCGGCGCGGCTGCGCTTGCCCCACTCGTTCGACCACGAGAAGCCGAGCGGGTCCTTCGCCGCCCGCTCGCCCTTCTGCGGCCTGGGCAGCGCGGGCAGCTTGCGCGGGAGGAGCTTCACCTTCGCCAGGTTGGCGGCGCGCTCGAGCTGCGACTTGCTGAGCTTGGTCTCCGAGGCGACGAAGTTGCAGCTCGCGCCGCTGCCGAGCTTGCAGCCGGCCTTCTCGGCCGCCGCCTCGAGCATGTTCGCCAGGTCGAGGAACTCCTGCCCGGTGATCGTGCTGCCGTCCGCGGTCCGGTAGGTCCGGTCCTTGCTGAAGGCCGGCATCCTCTTCTTCAGCACGGACTCGGTGTACTTGGTCGACGGCTGGAGCGTGTCCAGCTCGGAGATCGACGTCTTCTTCGCGCCCGGCCCGAGCGGGGCCGCCGAGGCCGGACCCGCGATCGCCAGCGCGACGCCTGCTGCGACAACAAAGGTTGCATTCTTCATCCCGCGACTCCTCCCACACCCTCTCGCGCAGCGACGCTGCGCGTCGTCCGGCACATTAACACCGCGGCCGACGCCGCGACAACTTCCGTTCCCGCGCGGCGCCCGTGGACGCGCAGTCGCGGCCGCGGCGACGTCTACACCCGGGCGCCGCGGCAGCTCCCGCGGTCGCGGCGACGTCCGCACCGACGCACCGCGCCACGCTCACCGCGCGAGGTCGCGACCACGCGGTGCAAAGCGCCGCCGCACGCGGGGTCAGGTCGCCGGCGCCCGGGCCCAGGCCTGTCTCTTCGACCAGGCGACGCGGGCGCGGCATTAGTGCGGCGAGAGCAGGTGCTGGAGCGTGTCGGACAGCTGGCACGCGAGCGCGCCGCGGATGCCCAGCCGGTCGTTGGGATCGGCCGCGAGCCAGGCGGCGACGATCGCCCTCGCGCGCGCCGCGGGCAGCCGCTCGAGCAGCTCGCCGAACAGGCAGCCGCCCTGGAACACCTCGTCGAGGAGGTTCCGGTCGAGGCACTCGGGGTGCGGCCCGAGCAGCGCGTCCCACCGCGGGTCGATCTCCTCGCCGAGGTCGCTCGCCACGGACAGCGCCACCGCGATCGCCTTGCGCAGCCGGGTGATCCAGCGGCGCTTGTGGTCGTCGCGCTCGAAGGTCGTGTCGGCCCGGGCGGCCGCGAGGGCCCGCTCGAGCGCCGGGATCGCCTGCGGGCCGATCTTGCCGAGCGCGACCGGCTGCCGGTCGGAGCGGCCGGGCGACTCGAGCGCGGCCGCGCGGGCCACCGCGAGCACCTCGCCGAGCAGCGCCTCGTCGAACGCGTAGCGCACCGCGGGGAAGTAGCGGTGGCGCGACGGCTCGTCGCCCGCGAGCCCGCGGCGGATCCTCGCCTGCAGGCGCTCCCTCGGCAGCACGACGAGGGCGGGCGAGGCGTCGGTGTCGTCGTCCCAGGAGAAGGTCGCCAGCTCGTCGAGCGCGACCGGCGGGACCTGCCCGGTCGCCCGGCAGCGCTCGAGCGCGACGTCGACGACGCGCTGCACGAGCCGATCGGTGTCGGTGTCGCGCGGGAACGCCGTGCGGACCGCCCGCGCGAGCTGTACGAGCTCGTCGACGCTGTCCTTCCGCGCGTGCAGCACCGCGCCGATGTGGTCGAGCTCGCCGTGGCCGGGCGCCTGCGCCGTCAGCACGCGCGTCAGCGTGGCGAGGTCGGCGTGGCGCAGCGGGAGCTGGACCTTGAAGAGGTCGGGTCGGGGAGCGGTCGGCAGCTTCGGCAGCAGGCCGCGGGCGATCGCCTCGTGGTCGAGGCCGAGGATCTGGAGGCTCTCGGCGACGGAGCTCCGCGAGGGCGCGAACGGGTCGGCGAGGATCCGCTCCCGCAGCTCGGCGATCACCTCCGGCGGAGCGATCGCCGCCTTGAGCCGGTGCAGCTCGAGCCAGATCACGCCGCGCAGCGGCTCGGGCAGGGTGTCGACCGCCGCGACCCACGGGGCGGGATCGACCCGGATCGCCTTGTCGACGATTGTGAACAGGAACGCCGGCGCGCCCGGCCACAGCGTCGAGTGCTCGCCGAGCGACGCGGGATCGAGGCGGCCCCACATCGCCGCCAGCGCCGCGGGCGAGGGCGCCGGATGGTCCGCGAACATGTCGGCGACCTGAACGTGCGCCAGCGGCAGCTCGCCGCGGACCGCGAGCGTCCACAGCGCCGCGGCCGCGCCCAGCCCCGCGGCCTCCAGCGGGGCGAGCGCCGTGCGGACATCGCAGGCGTGGCGGGCCTTCTTCAGCCTGGCCAGCGCCTGCTTCGCGAGGTCCGGCGCGATCGGCCTCGCTCGCGTGCTGGCCTTCGGGACAGGCGAGGTCTTCCTCGGGGCCTTGCCGGGCCTGGTCGCCATGGCCCGGGATTGTACGTGCTCGCGGCGCCGAACGAGCGGATGTGCGGTGCGTCCGCTCGCCGTCGCTCGGTGGCGGGCGCGCGTGCTCGCGCGGCGGTCGAGCCGGGGCTCACGGCGCGAGCGAGGTGCGGGCGAACGCGTCGGCGGTCGGGGCGTCGTCGCACGTCGGGATCCCGCAGGCGTCGCGGATCGCCGCCGCGTCGAGGTCGGGGCGGCGCGCGTGGTCGAGGCAGAGGGCGCCGGTGCGGCCCCAGCGGGCCTCGGTCTGCGGCGCATGATCGGTCCGGATCTTCCAGACGTCGGCGACGGAGACGGCGTCGTCGGCCGCGGCGAGCGGCTGGCCGGTGCCGCAGTAGTCGCCGACGAGGGCGCGGACGATCGCCTCGAAGCCGTCGAGGCCGACGGTCTCGGGGCGGTAGCCGAGGGTCGTCGCCCGGCCGAGCGCGGCGGAGGTGCACGCGAGGTGCAGGGTGTTCGGGCGGGCGCTGAACGAGGCGTCGTCGGGGTCGAAGGCGACGTCGCCGAGGACGGCGGCCGCGGTCGCGCCGGCGCGCGCCGGATCGGGGGCGCACAGCGGCAGCGGCTCGTCGCCCGGCGGGAGCAGATCCTTGAGCGGGCCGGTGACGCTGGCGCGATCGATCCGGAAGTCGACGAGCTCGAGCGGGCCGCCGCCGGCGACGTCGACGAGGTCGCGGCCGACGAGCCGGAGGCTGAGCGTCGAGTCGATCACGCCGTCGCCCTCGCCGGTCTCCGGATCGGGGAGGTCGATCTCGACGTCCCAGCGCGAGCCGACGAGGTCGGGCCCGAGGTAGGTGCCGAGGTCGTTGCTGCCGATCAGGTGGCCGGTGTCGACGACGATCTTGTCGAGGCAGGGGACGATGTGCAGGTCGGGGTCGAGGCAGATCCGGCGCAGGCGGGCGCCGCGGTAGAACTTCTTGCCGAGGCTGTCGAACTTGTTCAGCGACCAGTCGCCGAGGAACGCGCTGTCGTAGAGGATCCCCGAGCCGGAGCCCGGGCGGAGGGCGACCTCGCCGGCGTCGGCGAACGAGGCCTCCGGATCGCAGGCGGCGGCGGCGAGGGTGAGGGCGAACAGGGACGTGCAGGTTCGACGGCGCGCGAGCATGGGGGTCCTCCGCGGCCGCCCGCGGCGGCCGATAATCAGAGGTGACCGTCGACGGTGAAACGATCGCACGATCGGTCGCTCGTCTCGCCGGCCGCTTGTCCCCGCGCGGGCCGGCTGTTAGCGTCGCGCGCGGACATGGAGTCTGGGCCCGATCTGGCGACCGCGGAGACCGAGCACGGGCCGGCGACGCCGACGGGACCGACGGGGGCGGTCGATCCGCTCGGCCGGACGGCCTCGACGGGCGCGGAATTCGACGGCGACGCGGCGACCGAGAGCGACCGGCCGCGCGGCCCGGCGCGGCGCGAGGCGACGCCGGCCGCGATCGGCAAGTACGTGGTGCTCGGCCGCCTCGGCCAGGGCGGCATGGGCACCGTGTACGCGGTCTACAACCCCGACCTCGATCGCAAGAGCGTGATCAAGCTGGTCCGCCCGGACCACGCCGGCGACAGCGGGCAGCGCCGCCTGTTGCGCGAGGCCCGGCTGCTGGCGACGCTGTCGCACCCGAACGTGGTGCAGGTCCACGACTCCGGGCTGCACGACGGCGACGTGTACGTCGTGATGGAGTTCATCGCCGGGGTCACGTTCGATGCGTGGCGCCGGCGCGGGCCGCATCCGTGGCCGCAGGTGCTCGCGGTCCACGCCCAGGCCGGGCTCGGGCTCGCGGCGGCGCACGCCCGCGGGATCGTCCACCGCGACTACACCCCGCGCAACGCGATGCTCGGCGACGACGGCCGCGCGGTCGTCCTCGACTTCGGCCTGTCGCACGGCCGCGGCGCGCCCGGGCCGGTGTCCGGGGCGGCGCCGGCGGAGGCGAACGCGGAGGCGCCGGAGGGCGAGTCGACGCTGACGCACGCGGGCGCGATCGTCGGCACGCCGCGCTACATGTCGCCCGAGCAGCTGCGCGGGGCGCCGACCGACGCGCGCAGCGATCAATTCAGCTTCTGCGTCGTCCTGTGGGAGGCGCTGTTCGATCGGCTGCCGTACGCCGGGGACAACATCCACGTCTACAACGGGGCGGTGCTCGACGGCGCGCTCGCGGCGCCGGACGAGCTGCGCGGCGTCCCGCGGCCTGTCCTCGAGGCCCTGCGGCGCGGCCTGTCGCCCGAGCCCGAGCGGCGCTTCCCCGACATGCACGCGCTGCTGGCCGCGCTGCAGCCGGCGCCCGCCCGCGACCGCCGCGGGCTCGCGCTCGCATGGGTCGCCGTCGCCGTCGGGCTCGCGCTCGGGCTGTGGGGCCTGTCGACGCGGCCGCCGTCGCCGGCCGAGCGCTGCGCGGCCGAGCTCGCCGACGCGCCCGTGTGGGACACAGGTCCGCTCGCCACGGACCCGCCGGGCGGGCGCGCGCGCCTCGACGCGATCGCCGAGCGGTGGCGAGCGACCCGCCGCGACCTGTGCGCCGCCCGGCTCGGCGGGGCCCTGCCGGACGCGCTCCACCGCCGCGGCCTGCGGTGCCTCGAGGCGCACCGGGCGGTGCTCGTCCGCGTCGGCGAGCAGCTGCGGGCCGGCGCGACGCTCGACCTCGCCGAGCTGCCGGACCCGGAGCGCCTGGCCGCCTGCGCCGACCCGGCGAACCTGTCCCCGGAGACAGACCCGGCGACCCCGCGGGCGCGCGAGGACGCGCGAGAGATCGCCGACGCGCTCGACCGCGCCCGCGCGGCGCTGATCGTCGGGCGCTACCGCGACAGCGAGGCGCTCGCCGCCGACGCCGTCCGCCGCGCCCGCGCGCTCGACCACGGCCCGACGCTCGCCGCCGCGCTCTACCAGCTCGCGCGCGCGCGCAGCTACGGCGAGCGGGCCGCCGCGGCCGAGCCGGCGCTGCGCGAGGCGGCCGCGCTGGCGGTCGCGCACGACCTCCACGAGCTCGCCGCCGACGCGTACCTCCGGCTGCTGCGCGTCGCCGCGCTCGCCGGCGAGCGGCCGCAGGACGGCCGCCTGTGGTACAGCGCGCTCGCCGGCCACCTCGCGCGGCTCGACGAGCGCGATGGCCCGCGCGAGGCCGAGGCCCGCGAGTACCTCGGCGACGTCGCCCGCCGCGAGGGCGACCTCGCCGCGGCGCGGGTCGAGTACGAGCGGGCGCTCGCCGGTCGGGCCGGGGCGTGGGCGTTCCTGCGCACGCCCGCGCTCGTCGGGCTGGCGCGCGTCGACCTCGCGGAGGGCGACCACGCGGCGGCGGGGGTGCGCTTCGCCGAGGCGCTGCGGATCGTCGAGGCCGAGCTCGGCCCGGCGCACCCGAAGCTGGTGCCGCCGCTGTTCGGGCTCGCCCAGGCGCACCTCGCCGCGGGCCGCCACGAGCCGGCGGCGGCGGCGATCGACCGCGCGCGGGCGCTGCTCGGCGACCCGCCCGCGGGCCCGCTCGCGGCGGCCGTCGAGTACCGGGCGGCCGAGATCGCCGAGCTGCGCGGCGACCTGCCGCGCGCGCGCGCGCTCGCCGAGGCGGCCCGCCGCGCGCTGCGGGCCCCGGGCCTGCCGCCCGAGGTCGCCGGGTACACGCCCCGCGTGCTCGACCTCGCCGCCCGGATGGCCTACGAGACAGGTGAGCCCCGGGCCGCGCTGCCGCCCTACGTCGAGCTGCTGCACACGGTCGCGGGCCGCCGCGCCGACGACCCGGTCGCATTGCGGCTCGCCCTCGGCAACGCGGCCGAGATCGCCGCGCAGCTCGGCGAGCACGCGCTCGCGCTGCGCTTCGCCGCCGCGGCGCGGCCGATCCTCGCGGACGTCCCCGACGTCGCGCCGGCCCTCGCGCGCGAGCTCGCCGCGGAGCTCGCGCTGATCGAGGGCCAGGCGCTGCTCGCCGTCGGTCGCCGCGGCGCCGCGGCGCGGGCGCTCGAGGAGGCGCTGCACGCGTGGGACCGCGGCGGCGACCCCGACGACCCGCGCGCCGCGGCCCTGAGCTTCACGCTGTTCTCCGCGCTCCGCGACGACGCGCCGGGCCTCGCGCGCCCGTGGGCGGTCCGCGCCCACGACGCGCTGGCCCGCCAGACGCCTTCTCCCCGCGACCGCCTCGACGTATTGTCGACGTGGCTGCGTACGCACGCCCACTGACCGCACCGACGAAGGACGACGCCCGTGCCCGAACTGAAGATCACCAGCATCACGACCACCAACCGCTGCGACGATCCGCGGACCGAGATCGTCGAGCTGTGCACGGAGATCCGGCGCCCGACGACCGGCGGCGGCAGCGGGCTCAGCGGCCCGGGCTTCCTCCCCAACCCCGAGCTGCTGGCGGCCAAGCTCGAGAAGGTGCTGCTCTCGCTGCACGACGAGCTGCAGGTCCTCAAGGCCCGCGAGGAGCAGCACCTGCGCGAGATCGAGGAGCTCCGGCGCCGGATCAAATAGCGGCCCTTGCGGGGCGGCGCGCGGCGTTCACTCGAACTGGATCTCGAGGTCGGGACGTTCGCGCGCGAGCTGGTAGGCGGTCGGCCTGCGGACGCGGGTGTTGCCGAGCTCCAGCAGCCGCAGGCTCGTCGAGCGGGCGACGCGGCGCAGCCCCGCGTCTCCGACCGCGGTGTCGCCGAGGTGGAGCGCGGTCAGCTCGAGCGCGGCGAGGTGCGCCAGGCCCCGGTCGGAGATCCGGGTGGCGTTGAGCCCGAGCACCCGCAGCTCGCGGAGCCGGGCGAGCCGCGCGAGGCCCGGATCGCCGACCGCGGTGCCGCCGAGGTCGAGGCTCTGCAGTCGACCGAGCGAGGCCACGTGCTCGAGGCCCGCGTCGGTGATCGGCGCGTCGACGAGCGCGAGGGTCGTCAGCCGGCCCAGGGTTGCGAGCGTGGCGACACCCGCGTCGCCGACCCTGGTGGCGGAGAGGTCGAGCGCCCGGAGTTCGGCGAGGCCGGCGAGGTGGGCCATCCCGGCGTCGCCGACGGCGGTGTTCGAGAGGTTCAACTCCCGCAGCGCGGCGAGGCGCGCGAGGTGGGCGAGCGCGTCGTCCCCGACCTGCGTGTGCGCGAGGTCGAGCGAGCGCAGGGACGTCATGCGACCGAGGTGGGCGAGCCCGGCCGCGCCGATCGGGTTGACGTGGAGCGCGAGCGTCCGCAGCGCCGGCAACTCGCCGAGGTGGGCGAGCCCGGCCTCGCCGATCCTGCCGGGGTAGAGCTCGCGCAGGCGCGCGAGCTTGCCGAGGTGGGCGAGCCCGGCGTCGCTGACCCGGGTCCCGTGGAGCTTGAGGACCTCCAATCGCTCGAGCCTGGCGATCTGCTCGAGGTCGGTGTCCGCGAGCGGGCGATCGCGGTGCTCGAGCACGAGTTCGAGCCGCCGCAGCCCGGGCAGCCCTGCGATCGTCTCGATGTCCCGCGCAGAGGGGCCCGTGACGGCCAGCGCCGCGAGCCGCGGGAATCGTGCGAGGAGCCCGAGGTCGGCCCGGGCAGGTGCGCCGCGGAATTCGCCGCGGACCAGGAACAGCCCGCGGAGCTTCGGCCCGAGGTCGGCGAGCAGCGTCAGGTCGACCTCCTCCGGCCCCGCGACCAGCAGCACGACCTCGTCGGCCGCGAGCTGGACGATCGCGTCCGCGACCTTCGGGGCCAACGCGGTGGTCCCACTCGTGACCAGGATCGTGCGCAGCTGCCCGCGATGGCGTCGCACGATCGCGTCGAGCTGCGGGCTGTCTGGCCCCGCGGACAGCTCCGCGCCGACGACCTCGCCGTCGATCCGCAGCACGGTGCCGTATTCGACCTCGTCGAGCTCCCACCGCCGCGCCGCGGCGCCCGACCACGGGATCGGCCATGCGTCGCGTAGCGAGGCGTCGGGGACGACATCGATGATGTCCCCGGGGACGAGCCACGCCTCGCGCTCGACGGCGAATGCGTCGAGCAGCTTGACCGCGGTCTCGGTCGGCGGCGCCTCGATCGATCGAGGCGCCGGCGTCGGCGCGGGTGCGGGTGCGGGTGCGGGTGCGCCCGCGGGAGCCTCGGCGCGTCTCGCTACGTCGTGCGGCTCGCCGGGGGCGCAGCCGACGAGCGCGAGCGCGGCCGCGAGCGAGCGCGAATCGAGCATCTCCGGGCGACGAATGTACCCCGGCGCCCGGGCGAAGGTGCGGCGCCCCGGATGAGGAAGATCTCGGGCCGCACAGGGGAGGCGGACGGCCCTCGCGGAAGTGGATTGGTGGAGCCTCGAGGCGGACGCGTCAGGTCCTGCGCCCGAGCAGCAGGTAGGTCGTCTGGGGGCCGCGGCCCTTGACGTCGACGGTGCGCTCCTGAAATTCGTAGGCGTCGCCGAGCAGGGCGCGGGTCGCCTCGCTGACCTGGATCGCGCCGACGACCCCGTGCGACTCCATGCGGCTGGCGTAGTTGACGGTGTCGCCCCACAGGTCGTAGCTCGGCTTGGTCGCGCCGAGGACGCCGGCGACGACGGGGCCGCTGTGGATCCCGATCCGCAGGGCGATGTCGGCGACGTCGCGGACCTCGGCGAGCATCGCCAGCGCGAGGTCGGCGACCGCCCGCGCGTGGTCGTCGCGCGGGACCGGGACGCCGCCGGCGACCATGTACGCGTCGCCGATCGTCTTGATCTTCTCGAGGCCGGCGGCGACGGTGAGGGCGTCGAGGCGGGAGAAGATGTCGTCGAGCCGGCGGACGACCTCCTCGGGCGGGCGCGCGGCGGCGAAGGGGGTGAAGCCGGCGATGTCGGCGAACAGGACGGTCGCGCCCTCGAAGCGGTCGGCGACGGGGCCGGCGCGCGACTGGAGCTGGCGGACGATCGCCCGCGGGAGCATGTTCTCGAGCAGGCGATCGGCGCGGCGCTGCTCCTCGCGGACGCGCAGCAGGACGTAGGAATAGGCGAGCGACAGCAATGCGCCGAGGGCGACGACCAGGCCGATCCGGTTGGCCTGGACGCGGGCGCGGGCGCGGGCGTGCAGCTCGCCGTAGACGCGCTCGATGTCGTCGTGGCGGGCCAGCGCCTCGAGCGCGGCGAGCTCGCGCAGCAAGGCGTCGACGCGCGGCTTGGCGTCGAGCACGACGCGGGCGTGGCGGGCGAGCAGGGCGAGGCCCGGATCGTCGCGGCGGGCCAGCGCGTCGGCGGCCGCGCGCAGGCGGGCCTCGACCTCCTCCGAGGGCGAGAGGTTGTAGAGCAGGACGTCGCCGAGCAAGGTATTGAGTCGGTCGGCGAGGTCCTCGGGGGCGTGCTGGGCGAGCTCGCCGACGAGGATCGGCAGGTAGAGCAGCGAGTTCTTGAGCAGCGCGTGGTGGCGCTTGAAGTCCTCGAGCGCGGCGAGCTCGGCGGCGGCGCGGCGGCCCTGGGCGTCCAACAGCGCGCGCAGCTCGGCGCCGCCGGGGCCGTCGACGGCGGCCGGCGGGTCCGCGAGCTCGCGCAGCAGCGCCGACAGCTCGCGGCCGCGGGTGACCAGCGCGTCGTAGTCGTGCATCAGCGCGAGCCGGGCCTCGAGCGCGTCCTGGATCAGCGCGACCTCGAGGAACTCGGCGCGGCGCAGCCGCTCGACGAAGCGCTCGTGGGCGGCGTCGTCGAGCCACGCGCCGCGCGCGAGCAGGCCGGCGAGCAGCGTGACGACCGCGGCGAGCCCGAGCAGCCACCGCCGGGCGCCCTTCACTCGCCTGTCTCCCGGGGCAGGTCGCCGGTCAGCGCGCCGAGGAACGCGACCAGCGCGTGCGTCTCGGCGTCGCCGAGCGAGCGCCCGAGCTGGTAGCGGGCCATCACGTCGACCGCCTCCTCGAGCGTCGCCGCCGAGCCGTCGTGGAAGTACGGCGCGGTCAGGGCGACGTTGCGCAGGCTCGGCACGCGGAAGACGTGGCGGTCCTCCTCGCGCCGGGTCACGTTGTAGCGCCCGAGGTCGGCCGGCGTCGGGTCGCCGCGGTCTGCGAAGTAGTCGCCGAACACGCCGAAGCGCTGCAGCAGGTTGCCGCCGACGGCCGCGCCCTGGTGGCAGCTCGCGCAGCCGTGGCTCTTGAACAGGCGGTAGCCGGCGAGCTGCTCCGGCGTCAGCGCGCCGGGCTCGCCGCGGAGGTGGCGGTCGAGCGGGGCGTTCGGGGTGACGAGCGAGCGCTCGTAGGCGACCAGCGCGTCGCGGATGTTGGCGGCGGTCAGGCCGTCGGGGTAGATCGCGGCGAACCGGCGCGGGTAGTCGGTGCCGGCGAGCGCGGCGACGCTGCGGGCGGCGTCGATGTCCATCACGCGGTGGAGCGGGAGGTCGATGTGCTGCTCGAGCGTGGCGGCCTCGCCTGTCCAATTGTACAGGCCGAGGAAGTCCAGGTTGAAGATGCTCGGGGCGTTGACCCCGCCGAGGCGGCCGCCGGCGCCGACCGAGTGCGGGCGCGGGTCGGCGCCGCCGTGGGCGAACGGGTGACAGTCGATGCACGCGACCGAGCCGTCGCCGGAGAGGGCCCGCTCGTGGAACAGCAGCCGCCCGAGGGCGACCTTCGCCGGATCGCCAGCGACGGCCGGCGGGAGCGGGCGCAGCGGTTCGCTGGCTCGCGCCGGCGCCTCGGGGAGCGGATCGCCGGACGCCGGGGCGGCGGACACGGCGGGCGCGTCCTCGCAGGCGAGCAACGACGCGAGCGCAGCGGTGGGTGCGAGCGGCCGGAGCACGGGCGTCGCGCACGATACCACGCGAGGCCCCGCGCGCGGCCGCGCGCGTGCGCCAGGGTCCGCGCGGGGCGGCGCCGGCGTCCGCCGACGGCCGCCCGCGGGCCCGGCGTGGTCACGGGCGGCCGGTGCCGCCCGAGGCCCCGAGCACCTGCCCGGTGCAATAGCTCGACTCGGCGGAGGCGAGCAGGACGTAGATCGGCGCGATCTCGACCGGCTGGCCGGGGCGGCCGAGCGGGGTGCTGGCGCCGAAGGTCGGCAGCTTGTCGGGCGCGGTGCCGCCGCTCGGCTGCAGCGGGGTCCAGAACGGCCCCGGGGCGACGGCGTTGACCCGGATCCCGCGCTGCGCGAGCTGCTTGGCCAGCGACTTGGAGAAGATCACGTTGGCCGCCTTGGTCTGCGCATAGTCGAGCAGGTCGCCCGAGGGGTCGTAGGCCTGCACCGAGGCGGTGTTGATGATCGACGCGCCGGGGGGCAGGTGCGGCAGCGCGGCCTTGGTGATCCAGAACGGCGCGTAGACGTTGGTCTTGAAGGTCGCGTCGAGGTCCTCGGTGGTGAGGTCGAGGATCGACGCGCGCTGCTGCTGGCGCGCGGCGTTGTTGACGAGGATGTCGAGGCCGCCCAATTGCTCGACCGCGGCGGCGACGAGCTGCTTGCAGAAGGCCTCGTCGCGGATGTCCCCGGGGACAGCCACGGCCTTGCGGCCCTCGGCGCGGATCAGGGCGATCACCTCGCGGGCGTCCGGCTCCTCGACGGGCAGGTAATTGATCGCGACGTCGGCGCCCTCGCGGGCGAAGGCGATCGCGGCGGCGCGGCCGATGCCGGAGTCGCCGCCGGTGATCAGCGCCTTGCGTCCGACGAGCCGCCCCGTGCCCTTGTAGGTGGTCTCACCGTGGTCGGGCCGCGGGGTCATCTTGCCGGCGAGGCCCGGCCACGGCTGCCGCTGCGCCGGGAACGGCGGGCGCGGATGCGCCGTGACGGGGTTGGGCAGCGGCGGCGTCGTCGTCGACTTGCCGGCGGCCGGCGGCGCGGCGTCGGCCGACCCGGCGACGGTCGCCACGGCGAGCCCGACGCCCACCGTGCCGACCTGGCGCCGGGAGATCATGTCCGGATCCTTCGTATTCATGCGTCACCTCGACTGGCTGGATTCCACAAGGATGGGCCCGACGACGGGTGACGCCAGTCGGGAAATCGCAAAAGATCGGGCGACTCGCGGGGCGGCCGCGGCGACCCGGCGGCGGCGCCGGCCGGGCGCGCGACGGGGCGGACGCCGGCGGCTGGACGCGGGGGGGCGCGCGGCGGTACGCTCGCGGGCGTGCAGGACGAGCCGATCACCGCGGTCCATACGCGCCTCGTCGAATGGTTGGCCGCCGAGGGCGTCGCGGCGCGGCAGGTCGAGCACGCGCCGACCCGGACCTCGGAGGAGTCGGCGGCGGCGCGCGGCGAGCCGCTGGCGGTCGGCGGCAAGGCGCTGCTGCTGCGCGTCGGTGACGAGGAGTTCGAGCTGTTCGTGTTCAGCGCGGCGCGGCGGCTCGACTCGGCGGCGATCCGGCGGGCGCTCGGGATCCGTCACCTGCGCTTCGCCACCGCCGAGGAGCTGCGCGAGCGCACCGGGCTGGTGCCCGGCAGCGTGCCGCCGTTCGGGCCGCCGGTGCTGCCGTTTCGGCTCAACGTCGATCCGTCGGTGCTGGAACAGGACCGGATCGCGTTCAACGCGGGGATGTTGACCCGCTCGCTGGTGCTGGCGATCGCCGAGTATCAGCGGATCGCCCGGCCGGCGCGGGTGTTCGCGTTCACGACGGCGGGGTGACGGCGGCGGCCGGGACGATGGCCTGCGCTCACGCGCGGCCGAGCTCGTGCAGGCAGGCCGCGAGCGCCTGGCGCAGGTCCTGGTGGACCGCGCCGCGGACGAGCGCGAGCTCCTGCTCGGCGAGCGCCCGCGCGAGCTCGGGCCGGATCCCGGCGAGGAGCCCGCGGGCCCCGAGCAGCGCGACCGCGCGGAGGACACGGGAGAGCGCGGCCGCGGTGTCTTGCTCGACGACGGCGAGGCCGGTGAGATCGAAGATCGCGAAGCGGGCCCGCGTGCGTGTGACGGCGTCGAGGAGCTGCGCGGTCATCCGGTCGAGCCGCGCGGCGTCGAAGTGTCCGAGCATCGGCAGGGTGAGGACGCCCTCCCAGACCTCGATCACGGGCGTCGACAGCGCGTGGATGGTGGCCCGCTGGGCCTCGATCTCGCGGTGCGCCGCCTCGAGCGCGGCGATCGTCTCGCGCTGGTGCTCGATCTCCTGGCGCGCCTGCATCAGCGTCGTCACGTCGCGCGAGAGCCCGAGCACGTACGCGGCCCGCCCGTCCGCGTGGCGATGCAGCGGCACGAGGGTCGTCTCGAGCCACAGGACCGGCCGCTTGACCGTGACGTCGAGGTGCTCCGACGGCTGCAGCTGGATCCGGGACGCCGGCAGCACCTGGACCTCGCCGGCGAAGGCCCGGCGGTACGCCGCGACCCGCTCGTGGCCGAGGACGCGCGGATCCGCGAACAGGTTGAAGCGGCCGACCATCCGCGCGCGGTCGGCCCCGAGGACGCGCTCGTTGGCGGTGTTGAGCGCCATCAGGAGCCCGTCCTCGCGGTAGATGCTGCACAGCTCGGGCATCTCGTCGAGCGCGGCGACGAGGCCGAGGGCGGCGAGCTGGGGATCGTCCGGGACCATGCGCGGGGGGACTTCGGGCCTCGCCGGATCGTACATCGAGAGCGTGTCACGGCGCCGCCGCCGATTCGCGTCCGCGCGACGAGCCGTCCTCGGCGGGTGAGATGATTGGTATGTCCGGACAGGTCGGCGCGAGGCGTTTTCGCCCGGGAGTCAGGTCTCCTTCGGCAGGTCGGCGCGGGCGCCCCACTCGTTCCAGGAGCCGTCGTAGAGGCGGACGTCGGGGTGGCCGAGGAGGCGGAGGACCAGCCAGGTCAGGCTCGCGCGCATGCCGGACTTGCAGTAGACGGCGACGGTCGGGGCTTCGAGCGCGCGGGCGTAGAGGTCGCGCAGGGCGGTCGGGTCGAGCAGCGTGCCGTCGGGCGTCTGGGCGGCTTGCCAGGGGCTGTGCAGGGCGCCGGGGATCCGCCCGGCCTGCCACTCGGCGTCGCTGCGGACGTCGAGCAGGAGGACGTCGGGGTCGTCGAGGTGGGCGAGGACCCACGCGGCGTCGACGCGCAGCGCGGGCTGCTCGGCGCCGAGCGCGGGCGCGGGGCCGTCGTCGACCTGGCCGGGCTCGGTCGACTCGGGGCCGCCGGCGGCGAGCCACGCGGGCCAGCCGCCGTCGAGCACGCGCAGGCGCTCGGGGGCGTGGCCGAAGTGCTCGAGGGTCCAGACGAGGCGACCGGCGGGCGGGCTGGTGGTCGCGTCGACGACGACGATCTCGTCGCCGAGGTCGACGCCGAGCTCGGTCAGCGCGGCCTCGATCGTGTCCTTCGGGGCGAGCTGCTCGGGGACGCCGTCGACGGTGGCGCGCAGGCGGGAGACGTCGAGGCGGACGGCGCCGGGGATGTGGCCGGCGGCGAAGGCCTCGACCGGGCGGACGTCGACGACGATGCGCGCGCGGTCGGGGGCGAGGCCGAGGAGCTCGTCGGCCTGGACGAGCGCGAGGGCCTGGCGCGGGACGTCGTCGTCGGGGGTCTCGCGCTGGCAGGCGGCGAGCAGGGCGAGGGCGAGGAGGGCGGTGCGCATGGTGGGGGCTCGCTTCGTGGGAGAGGATCCTGCGGCCGGTCACGGCGGTGGGCGGAGGACCAGGCGGGTGCGGACGCGCAGCGGGAAGCCCTCGCCGTCGAGCACGATCACGTCGCCGTTGGGGCCCTGCCAGGCGGCGTCCCACGGCCAGGGGCGGTCGCAGACGCTCTGGCAGCAGGTGCCGTCGGGCGAGTACTCGATCGAGCGCACGTCGGCGACCTCGTCGTAGACCGCGGGGCCGGGCTTGTCGATCTCGACGGCGGCGCGGAGGAAGCCGTCGATCACGCCCTCGCGGCCGGGGTCCCAGGTGACGGTGTAATAGACCGGCGGGACGAAGCCGGGCGGGGTCTCGAGCACCTCGACGTGGATCCACACCTGGCCCTCGGTGAAGTCGACGGGCGAGGTCCAGTCGGTCGGCGCGGCGGGGTTGATGAAGTCGATATAATCGTAGTAGTCGCGGTCGTGCTCGATCTCCGGCGTCTCGATCCACACGATGTCGCCGGGGAGGTCGATCGGCTGGTAGCGCTCGGGCGGCGGGGGCGGCTCGCTGCGGCACGGGTCGCCCTCGCGCGGCGGGTCCTCGGGCGGGCCGTCGCCGGGGGCGGGCGCGCAGGCGGCCAGCGCCGCGGCGAGGGCGCGGATCACTGCACGCATACGCCGACCCCCGGGATGGCGCGCTCGGTGTCGGTGCCGGGCGAGACGATGAAGGGCTCGCAGGTGCCGCTGTCGCAGTCATTGCCGCCGAGGCGGCAGTGCTGGTGGCAGACGAGGCCGCCGCCGGTGTCGAGGCAGACGCCGAGGCGGGCGTCGCTGCCCTCGCACGGCCAGAACTCGTCGAGGTCGGTGCAGGGCATGCCGTAGAGGATGCCGGCGCCGTCCCACTCGCGCTCGCAGTAGCCGCCCATGTGGCAGTCGCCGACGCCGCACAGCCAGCTTGCCTCGATGTCCTTCTGGTCATGTCCGACGATCCGGCAGCGGCCCTCGCAGCCGGGGTCGGCGCCGAAGAAGTCGCACTGGGGGTAGCACAGGGAGTTGTGCCAGTAGACGGCGTCGGTGGTGCAGACGTGGCCGGGGCCGCAGCCGGTGGTCGCGTGGCCGGGGGTGCAGGGCTCGTACGGCGCCGGCGGCTCGGCGGTCGGGGCCCGGCACACGCCCTGGGCGCCGACGTAGTCGATCGGGACGCAGTCGCGGCCGCCGTCGCAGGCGCCGTCGGTGAACGGCGCGCACGAATCGTGGCACGCGCCGATGCCGTAGAGCGGCTGCTGGATCTGGCACAGGTCGGTGTCGGGGCAGGCCGGGCTCTCGGTGGTGCACTGCGCGAGGGCGCAGGTCAGCGTCGCGGGGTCGCAGACCTGCAGCTTGCCGTTGGCGCAGTCGCCCTGGCGCTCGCACGGGGCGCCGGGGGCGGCGAAGGTGTCGAATTGGGCCTCGGCGATGTGGACGCAGGTGCCGTCGGGGTGGTCGCCGCGGAACGAGTGCAGCGCGACCTCGCCGAGCTGGCGGAAGGTGACGTCGCGCAGGGTGCCGCGGGCCTCGCCGGTGTCGATGTCGAGGTCGGTCAGCTCGAGCGTGCCCGCGGACGCGAGGGCGAGCTGGAAGTGGTCGCCGCTGCCGGCCCACGTGACGTAGACGCAGCGCTCGCAGGTGTCGGTGTCGTCGGGCTCGGCGGCGAGGTCGAAGGTGCCGGTGCCCTCGGCGCGCAGCTTCATGCTCAGCGACGACCAGCCCTCGGCGATCTGCGGCGAATAGCCGGCGCTGATCGTCTCGGTGAACCATCCGCTGTCGGCCCCGGCCTGCAGGCGGAAGATCGAGGTCTGCGAGATCTCGACGCACTCCGACGGCCCGCCGCCGCCGGACGCGGAGCCGCCGGAGCCGCCGGGGCCCTCGGCGTTGCACCCGAGGAGCGCGAGGGTCAAGGGCAGGACGGCCGCGCGAGGCATGACGTCGACTGTATCGGAGCCGCGGCGGCGAGGGAAACGCGCCGCGGCGGCCCGCGCGCGTGCGACTTCCGGGCGGCCTCGCGCGCGCCGAGCCCCGCGGCCGCACGCCGCCGGCGTGCGTATCGGAGGGTCGGATGGGGGCGACGAGGTCGACTCGATGCCGCGCGGTCAGGCCCGCGCGATCGGCAGCGTGAAGTGGAAGGTCGTGCCCTCGCCGGGCCGGCTCTGCGCCCACACGCGGCCGCCGTGGGCCTCGACGATGCCCTGGACGATCGCCAGCCCGAGCCCCGCGCCGCGGCGGTCGGTGCGGTCGGCCTGCCAGAAGCGATCGAAGATGTGCTCGAGCTGCTCGGATGGGATCCCGGGCCCGGAGTCGCGGACGTGGAACAGCACCGCCCCGTCGCTGCGCTCGGCCAGCACTGCGAGCCGGCCGCCGTGCGGCGTGAACTTGATCGCGTTGCCGAGCAGGTTGGCGAGCACCTGCAGCACGCGGTCGTGGTCGGCGGAGATCGCCGGCAGATCGCCCGGGACCTCCGCGGTCAGCTCGAGGCCCTCGGCGAGCGGGCGCGCCGCCTCGACCGCCTCGGCGACGAGCTCCGCGGGGCGGAGCGGGGCCCGCTCGAGCGCGAGGGTGCCGGCGTCGAGGCGGGCGACGTCGAGCAGGTCGCCGATCATGCGCAGCATCTGGGTCGCCGAGCGCTTGATCGCCGCGGCCGCGCGCGGCCCCTGGGGCAGGTCCGGCGCGAGGCAGCGGGCGACGGTGTCGACCGCGTAGAGGATCGCGCTCAGCGGGTTGCGGAGGTCGTGGGCGACGAGCGACAGCACGTTGTCGCGGGCCTGGGTCGCGCGCTTGGACTCGCGGTAGAGGCGGGCCTTGTCGATCGCCAGGCCGGCGCGGCGGCCGAGGATGTCGATCAGGTCGAGCTCGCGCTGGCCGACGCGGCGCCCGCTGCGGGCGTCGAACAGGGTGATCGCGCCGATCGTCGTCTCGCGCGCGCGCAGCGGGACGGTCAGGTACGAGCGGACGTCGACGCGGCGCAGCGCCTCGCGGTGGCCCTCGGTCTCCGCGCAGCGATCGAGGTCGCCGGGGTCGACGGCGGGGCGGAGCACGGGTTGTCCCGAGCGAACGACCTCGCACGCGCCCTGGTTCCAGCCGAGCAGGCGGTGGCGCTGCAGGAGGGACGCGAGCGCGGCGTGCTGCTCGGGGTCGGCGCAGCGGAAGGCGGCGGACCTGAGCGCGCCGGCGTCGTCGGCGAGGTAGACGACGGCGCCGTCGGCGAGGCGGGGCACGGCGAGGTCGACGAGCGTCTGCAAGGTCGACTCGTAGTCGAGCGATTCGGCGAAGGTGCTGCCGGCGTCGGCGAGGAAGCGGAGGTCGGCCTCGTGCTGCTTCTGCGCGGTGATGTCGACGAACGAGCCGATCGCGCCGAGGTGGTGGCCGTCGGCGTCGATGACGGCGGCGGCGCTGCCGAGGGCCCAGCGCCGGGAGCCGTCGGGGCGGACGACCAGGTACTCCTCGCTGTTCGTCGGCTCGCCGCGCAGGGCGCGGCTCAGCGGCAGCTCGTCGAGCGCGAGCGGGGTGCCGTCGAGGTGGTGGACGATCCCGGCGTAGGCCTCGCGGGGCAGCCCGCCGACCTCGAGCCCGATCATCTCCTCGGCGCGCGGGTTGGCGGTCACCTCGCCGGCGAGGTCGAGGGTGGCGAGGGCGACCGGAGCGGTCGCGATCAGCGCGCGCAGCCACGCGCGCTCGTCGGCGAGGGCGCGCGTGAGGCGGGCGCGCTCCTCCTCGGCGCGCACGCGGGCGGTGATGTCGCGGAGCACGAGGGTGTAGCGGCGCAGCAGGCCGCTGTGGGTGCAGGCGGCCGAGGCCTCGGCGGGGAACGCCTCGCCGGAGCGCCGGCAGCCGATCAGCCTGCGCGGCTCGCCGGCCTGGCCGGCGGCGGCCGCCGCGAGCAGGGCCTCGAGCGCGTCGTGATGGTCGGGGGCGACGAGCAGGCCGAGGTCGCGGCCGAGGACCTGGTCGCAGGCGTGGCCGAAGATGTGCTCGGCGCCGGCGTTGAACACGGCGATCCGGCGCTCGCCGTCGGTCGCGACGATCGCGTCGGGCGCCGCCGCGACGACGCCCGCGGACAGCGCCTCGGCCTCCATCAGGCGCGTGACGTCCTCGTTGACCGCGAGCGCGCCGATCAGCGCGCCCTCGTCGCGCAGCGGCATCACCGCGTTGAGGATCGTGCGGTCGACGCCGTCGAACCCGCGGATCCGCAGCAGCTCACCGACCGACGTCTCGCCCTTGAGGAGCGCGCGCGCGATCCCCCAGTCCTCCGCGGCGAGCCGGGCGCCGGTGTCGACGCGCCAGGCCTGGTACTCGGCGAATTCGTCGATGCCGACGAGCCGGGCGCCGCCCCAGATCTTCTCGCCGGCCGGGTTGCCGTGGACGATCCGGCCGGCGCCGTCGGCGATCCACAGGCCGACCGGGATCGTCTCGAAGACGCAGCTCAGCAGCTTCTCGTGGCGGCGCAGGCGCCCGATCGCGTCTTTTTCGGCGGTGATGTCGCCCTGGACGGCGACCCAGACCGGGCCGAAGGTCGGGTGGTCGAAGCGCGAGGTGCGGGCGCGGCACCAGAACGGGGTGCCGTCCTTCTTGCGGTTGTGGACCTCGTAGGTGCCCTCGCCGCTGGGCTCGAGGCCGGCGATGATCGTGCGCGCGACGGCGAGCGCGCCGGCCTCGTCCTCGGCATAATTGAGGACGGAGACCGGGCGGCCGGCGAGCTCGCCGGGGTCGTAGCCGAAGATCTGCTCGAAGCGCGGGTTGGCGTAGACGATCGTCAGGTCCGATATCCGGACCAGACAGACGCCCTCGGCCATGTTTCGCAGGATGATACTGTGGAGCTCGGTGTCGTCGGGGTGCATAGGGCGCTCAGGGACGGCCTTCCAGCGGGGCGTCCTGTCGCAGCGTGCGCGGGGGAACCGGACGGGACAGGAGTCTGTGCCCCGTAGAAAGAAGTATTTTCCCCCGAAACGGGGCCGGTGTCCACCGGGGTTCATGGCGGGGAAATCCGTGAAGAATGCATCCGGGCGGCGCAAAATTCACGGGTCGGCCGAGGCGGCGATGCGCTCGCCGCCTCGGCGGTCTGTCCGGGTCTCGATGCGGCGAGGAGCCTTGCGAACAAGGTTCATTGGCGCGATCCGGCGGACTGCGTTTCGCGCCGGAGAGAATGCATCGAGTGCACCGGGGGCGGCGCACCCCGTTCGAGCGGCGCGCGGGTGCGCCGGGCCCGGGGGCCGGGTCAGCCGGACTTCGCGGTCAGGACGCGGGTGTCGACCGCCTGGCCGCCCGTGCGGACGAACTCGAGCCGGAGCTCGGTCGCGGTCGCCTGGACCTTGAGCGCGCCGTGGGCGGCGTTGAAGCGGATCTGGCTGCCGTCGACGGGGGTGTTGAACTCGTAGCGCTTGCCGTGGCCGCCGAGGCCGTTGACGAGGTAGACGATGCCGTCGCGCTCGATCCGCTCGTAGGCGTGGTCGTGGCCGGCGATCACGACGTCGGCGCCCCAGCGGGCGTACGGCCATTGCAGCGCCTCGGTCGAGCCGTGGCGGCCGGACGAGTGGGGGGCGTGGTGCAGCAGGACGAGCTGCCAGGGGGCGGTCGAGGCGGCGAGGGAGCGCTCGAGCCATTGCGCCTGCAGCGAGGTCGCGTCGACGCCGTCGGGCTCGGCGCGGTCGCTGTCGAGCAGGAACAGGTCGACCGGGCCCCACGAGACGGCGTAGTAGCGCTCGTTGCCGGGCAGCGTGAAGTATTCGAGGTAGGGCGCGAGGTCGTGGGTGTGCCAGTCGTGGTTGCCGAGCGCCGGGAAGAACCGGCTTTCGGGCGCGCCGGGGCCGTAGGTGCCGACGTAGTGGCCGATGTATTCGTGGTAGTACTGGCCGATGTTGGCGTCGATCGTGTCCTGCATGCCGTCGGGGTAATTGTTGTCGCCGGTGGTGGCGATGAAGTCGGGCCGCCAGCTCCGCACGAGCGCGGCGACGGCGGCGGCGGCCTCGCCGGCCTCGCCGTAGTCGCCGACGATCGCGAAGGTCGTCGCGGGCGCCTCGTGGCGGACCGGCGCGCCGGGGGTCGCCGGCGAGAGGGTGACCGGGGCGCAGGCGAGCGCGAGCGCGGCGAGCGAGAGGAGGGCGGGTCGCACGCCGCGAGTGTAGGCAATCGCGTCCGCGGGCCGCGGGGGCGCGGGGGCGCGATGCCGTGAGTTTGCCGCGGCGCGTCGGCGGCGCGGGCGATCAATGCGACGAGCGGCGGCGGCGGGCGGCGAGGGCGAGCAGCGCGAGCAGGCCGCCGGCGGACGCGGGGTCGGCGTCGCTGCGGCAGCCGCAGCCGGCGTCGTCGGCGTTGCCGCCGGCCGGGTCGGTCGCGCTGCTGCCGGTGTCGCCCGGGCTCGTGCCGGAGCCTGACGGGTCGGCGCCGGTGGTGCCGCCGGCGCCGGTCGGGTCGGGGCCGCCGGTCGGGTCGGTGCTGTTCGTGGTCGCGGGGCCGGTCGGGTCGGCGGTCGTGGTGCCGGGGTCGCCGGTGGTGCCGGGGTCGCCGGTGGTGCCGGGGTCGGAGCCGTCGGGCGGGGCGGGCAGGCCGCCGACGCAGCCGCCGAGGTCGTACTCGATCGCGCCGATGTCGTGCATGCCGTCGTCGCGGAGGTTGGCGCAATAGTCGTCGAGGACCTCGGGGACGGTGAGGCCGAGGTCGACGAGCGCGCCGGCGTTCTTGGGGGTGAAGTCGTAATTGGCGGGATCGACGAACCAGGCCATGAAGTCGGACTGCGGGACCTCGGCGAGGTTGTTCATCTTGGACGACACGGCGCCGTCGCGGTCGCGGATCTTGCCGTCGAGCAGGTTGTTGGCGACGAGGCCCGTCGTCTCGGCGAAGCGCATGTCGACGCCGGTGGTGTTGTACAGGGTGTTGTTGAGGATCTTCGTGTCGGCGGCGGCGTTGATGTAGATGCCGACGTCGGCGGGGCAATTGACGATGATGTTGTTGCGGAGGAGCCCGCGCTCGTGTTCGGGCTTGCAGGCGCCGTCCTCGCAGATCGAGTCGGGGCCGGTGCCGCCGCCGCCGAGCGACAGGCCGAGGCGGACGAAGCCGGTGTGCAGCAATTCGCAGGCGACGAGGTTGCGCTCGAACAGGCCGTCCTTCGAGTGGCCCTTGAGGAAGGCGGCGTAGCTGATGTTGTCGCCGCCGGCCTTGGCGTGGTCGTGGATGAAGTTGCCGCGGACGATCCACCGCTGGCCGCCGACGATGTCGATCGGGGTCACCGGGTTGCCGGTCTGGCGCGGGGCCTCGTTGAAGAATTCGCTGTACTCGACGATCACGTCGTCGGGCCACACGTACGAGTCGTTGGGGCCGATCGGCTCGCCGTTGGCCTTGATCTGGGCGTTGTAGCCGTGCAGGCGGCAGTGGCGGACCTGCGCGCCGTCGGCGGCGCCGGTGATGTGGAACGCGTGCTCGCAGAGGTTGTCGTCGGCGCAGACGCCCTCGATGTCGAGGCCCTCGAAGTGCCAGTGCGGGCCGCGGACGTGGAAGCCCTCGATCCCGTCGAAGCGGATCCTGGCCTGGCCGCGCTCGGCGGCGCGGACGACGATCGGGGCGTCGGCGGTGCCGGCGGCCTCGCAGGCGATCTTGTTCTGCTTGACGTCGTAGGTGCCGGACGCGAGCACGATCGTGTCGCCGGGCTTGGCGGCGGCGATCGCCGCGAGCAGGCCGGGGGTGTCGGCGACGGGGACCTCGGCGGCGCGGGCGGACGCGGCCGGGAGGGCGAGGGCGAGGACGAGCCACGGGGGGAGGCGAAGCGAGGACATCGCGGCGAATGTACCAGTGGACCCCGCGCGCCGGACGGCCCGCACGTGCGCGCGTCGGCGGGCGCACGCGCTCACGCGCGCTCGCGTACGGCGCGCGAGCCGCTGGTGGACGGCGAGGGCCAGGCGCTCGTCGTCCTCGAGCGGCGGGCGCGGCGTCGAGCGTCGCCACGTCGACGGGCTCGTGGTCACGAATCGCTGCGCCGCGTCGCGTGCGCCGGTCGTCCGATCGCCGTCGGTGCCGCCGCTGCGGGCCGGGCTGCAGAATGATCGGAGGAGGTGAATCGATGTCGAAGGGGCTGGCTTCGTGGCGAGGGTGGGTGTTCGTGGCGCTCGCGGCCGGGTGCGACCCGGTCGGGGAGTCGCTGACGACCGCGGACGCGCCGGCGACGACGGGCGGCAGCAGCGGGCCCGGCCCATCGACGGACGGGGGAGGTGGGGGCGGCGGCACGACCGAGGCGGCGACCGACGGGGGCACCGGCTCGCCGTTCGAGTGCGACCCGGTGGCGCAGACGGGCTGTCCCTCGGGACAGAAGTGCAATCATTACAGCATGGGCGGCGGGCTGTTCCTCGACGGGACGAAGTGCGTGCCGCTGGCCGAGCCGCCGAAGCAGCTCGACGAGGCGTGCGCGCCCGAGGGCGGGTACGGGAGCGGGCTCGACGACTGCGACGCGGGCCTGATGTGCTGGCAGATCGGTCCGGCCAACATCGGCACGTGCATGACGCTGTGCGACTCGGACGACCTGGCGTGTCCGGACGGGACGACGTGCGGGCGGCTGGTCGGCGTCGACGCGTTCCTGTGCCTGCCGGTGTGCGACCCGCTCGCGCAGGATTGCATCGAGGGCGCCGAGTGTACGATCGGCGAGCGGGGGTTCGGGTGCGCGCCGGACAAGTCGGGCGACGAGGGCCAGATCTACGACGCGTGCAAGTACGCGAACTCGTGCGACCCGGGGCTCGCGTGCGCCAAGCCGGAGGCGGCGCCGGGCTGCAAGATCGGCGACTTCGACGGCTGCTGCGTGCCGTTCTGCGAGGTCGGCGTGACGCTGTGCCCGGACGATCTCGAGTGCCTGCCGGTGTTCGAGCCGGCCGACTTCCCGCAGTTCGAGACGTTCGGGGTGTGCATCGCGCCGGGGTGAGCGGCGGCGTCAATACACGTGGGGGACGATCCGCCACGGGACGCGCCGCTGGTACTCCTCCCAGTCGGCGCCGTACTTGTGGTGGCAGAACGCGTTGTCGCGGCGCTCGCGGTGGATCAGCAGGGCCGAGAAGTAGAGGACGTAGAAGTAGGGGAGGAGGTGGGAGAAGCCGCAGCACAGGCACCAGGTCAGGGCCATGATCAGGTCGCCGAAGTAGTTGATGTGGCGGGCCATGCCCCACCAGCCGGAGGTCAGCAGCAGCGAGCCGCGGGCGGTGCGGATGACGTCGGGCTTCTTGCCGCCGATCGGGCGGTCCGGGTCCTGGCGGAAGCGGTGCTTCTGCAGGTTGGCGCCGCGGAAGATCGTGTAGCCGAGCAGGTTGAGGGTGACGAGGGCGAGCGTCTGCCCGAGGGACAGCTCGAACGGGTGGTGCAGCAGGTACAGCGCCTGCAGCGTGTAGGTGAAGGGCAGCCACAGCAGGTCGCCCCAGGCGAGCATCCAGCCGAAGCGCTCGTGGCGGATGTCCCAGGTGCTGAGGATCGCCTCCTCGTGGTAGTAGTAGTCGAGGATGTAGAAGAACTGGAACGCGCAGACGAGGATCATCGGGGTCGTCAGCGCGCCGTGGACCGCGAGCTGCTCGGCGGCGATCGACAGGTCGAGCAAGATCCACAGGATCAGCCCGGGTCGGGCCTCGCAGAACAGCTTCCAGTCGAAGCGGCCGATCCGCGGGTTGAGCGAGGTGCCCATGAAGTAGTCGTAGAAGAACCGGCCGGACAGGCGTTCGCCGGCGGGGAACCATTTGCCGTGGAAATAAAGGTAGAGGCCGAAGGCGAACGCGAACAGGTTGACGACCGTCAGCAGCGGGCCGAAGTGGTCGTAGAGCAGCGTCGCCGGGACGACGCCGGTGTGGACGAGCAGCGCGGCGCCGAGCAGCGTCGCCCACCACGAGGACCAGCCGTTCAGCTTGTAGGGCAGGCGGGTGCCGTCGTCGAGCTCGGCGCCGAGGACCCACTTGCCCGGGGCGAACGCCTGCAGGAGCGCCTGGGCGAGGAACCAGGCGCCGTAGATCGCGGCGGCGGTCCAGGTCGGCGCGGCGACGTGGCCGAGGAATTCGCGCAGCTCGGGCCAGGTCGTCGGCAGCACCATCGCGCCGCCGTAGAACTCGACGCAGATCCACATGTAGTAGACGAGCAGCGGGAGCAGGGCCATCAGCAGGCCGAAGGACGCGGCAAAGCCGTAGGGGACGGTGGTCACCTGCGGCGAGGCGTCGGTGCGGCCTTCGGGGTCGCTCGGGGGGTTGTTCATGGCGTCGCGGTCTCCGGTCTTCGGGGCGTCAGAGCTTGCCGCGCAGCAGGCTCCGCAGGGTCATCGCGCCGTACACCTTGACAGTCCGGAGGATCGTGGTGCCGTCGAGGGCGCTGAAGACGGAGTCGCCGAGGGCCATCGGCAGGCAGGTGGGGATCGCGCCGCGGCCGTACTCGAGCAGCCAGGTCTCGGGCTGCAGGCGGACGCCCTTGACGTGGCCGGGCGCCAGCAGCGTGTCGTCGCCGGGTCGGCTGACGATCCGGGCCCCGGGGGCGCGCTCGCGGTAGGTCCACATCTCGCCGGCGAGCACGTAGTCGTAGATGTCGATCCGGTAGCGCCCGGAGAACCCCTCGGTGCCGACGGGGCTGCCGAATAGCAGCAGGTACTCGCTCAGCGAGGCGTGCAGGACGGTCATCAGGCCGGTGATCCCGCCGGCGAGGCTCCACACCCACTTCAGGGGGTCCTCGGGGGCGATGTGGTCGCCGTAGCGCGCCCGCAGCCCGGCGATCAGGGTGCGGGTCATCGGGTCGAATTCGAGGCCCGCGGCCTCGCGGCTGATCTCGCGCAATACGTCGGGTTCGAAGACATGGCTCATCGGGTCGCTCCCATGCGTGCGGCCAGGCGGACGCGGGCGAAGGATGGCGCTCGCCTCGAAGGACGCCACCGCCGCGACGGAGACGGCGTCGCATGGGTCGGGTGAACGGATTGGCCGGACCGGACGGACAGGCAGGCGCGTGCCGGCGGCTCGGGCGCTGCGGCATCGGGGCGACGGGGCGACAATGGTGGGAGTGGGGCGACGAGGGGCGACGGTGCGCGACGATGCGCGATTGCACGCGCGGCGGCGGTCTGCCGGGGCAGACGTCCGGCCCGTGAGCCGGCTCCGCCGCCGGTTCGCTGCAGCTGGGGGCGGCGCGCCTCGACAACCCCGATCGGGGTGCTAGCGTTCGCGCCATGAATTTACGCCTTACCCTTACGACATGTCTCATGATCACCGCGGCCTGCTCCGCCGACGGTGCCGCGACCACCGAGGCCGCCGAGACGGACGGCAGCACCGGCGAGCCGGGGACGACGACCGAGGCGGGGACGACCGAGGCGCCGACGACCGGGACCGGCGAGGAGGACCCGCTGCTCGAGGGCGCGCCGGAGCCGAATACGCCGCCCGGGGAGCAGGTGGTCGACGTGTTCGGCGACGTCGGGCTGCGCTACTGGTTCGCGGTCCGGCCCGAGCAGGTCGAGCGGATGAACGAGCAGGACCAGAACGGCGGCGACATCTACACGCCGGGGGGCGTCAAGACGTTCGCCGATCACCTGTTCGTGACGTCGACCGGAGGGAATCCGACGATCGCCGACTACGGCAAGGTCGAGGTCCGGCTGGTCGGCGAGTCGACGTTCCGGCCGTGGACGCTGAAGTCGATCCCGAGCATCAAGGTCGACACCGACGAATTCGTCGAGGACCTCGAGATCTCCGGGGTCGAGCACATCCGGTTCCACAACAGCCTGGTCGGGTCGATCTTCCGCGAGAAGCTCGCGCTCGAGGTGTACGGCCGGCTCGGCTACCCGGCGCCGCGGGCGACGTACGGGTGGGTCGGCAGCAACGTGTGGGGCCCGGAGATCCAGGTGCCGTACACGGTGGTCGAGAACTACAAGCGGGCGTTCTGCAAGCGCCAGGGCGACGCGTGGGGCGGCGGCTGCGAGAACATGTGGGAGTTCGTCGGCGACCTCGACTACGACCCGTTCCGCGTCGAGGCGCACTGCCAGCTGTCGGAGTGCGAGACGGCCCGCGCCGATCAGTTCAAGGAGCTGGCGGTGTCGACCCCGCCCGGCCCGGGCTACAAGGCGGCGCTCGAGGGGTGGCTCGACTGGGACGCGTACCACCGCTTCCAGTGCCTGTCGTGGATCCTGTGGACCGGCGACGACGCGCTGCACAACCGCAACAACGTGGTGATCGTCGAGCGCTCGGACGGGCTGTTCCAGTACCTGCCGTACTCGGTCGACATCAGCGCGGGGCAGGAGTGGTACAGGGACACGCCGCTGTACGGGATCAACGTGATCTCGGTCGGCTGCCAGGGCGACCCGGCGTGCTGGGAGGACACGATCGCGGCGTGCGAGGCGACGATCGCCGACTTCGTCGCGCTCGACCCGCCGGCGCTGGTCGACGAGGTCCACGCGGCGCTGGCCGGGCAGGGGATGCTGCGCGACGGCGACGAGGGGCGCTACGAGGAGATCCGGGCGTGGTACGCCGAGCGCGCGCAGGGGGCGCTGAAGGAGCTCGACAATTACCGCGAGCCGCCGTGCCAGGCGCCCAATACGATGTGCGGGGACATGTGCGTCGACGTGCAGGAGTGCGTGCTCGAGTGCAAGGACGGCGAGCTCCAGTGCGGGCCGACCTGCGCGCCGGCGGGGCAGTGCTTCGATTGCCTGGCGCCGTTCGAGCCGTGCGCGGACGGGGCCTGCGTGCCGCCGGGGACCTGCAAGTTCCCGTTCTGAGGGCGCTCGCGGGCGCGCTGGCGTCGTGGGCGCCGCCGCGCTCGCGGGCGGCGACTCGTCCGTCGCGCAGCGCGATCGGGAGAATGATGGCGGTCGAGCGGCGCGGCGCGTGCGATCATTCGTCGCGCGCCGCGGTGTCGGGCGGACTCGCCCGCTGACACCAGGACGCCGCCGGCGCTATCCTGGGCGCCACCGCGATGCCACGTGCCAAGGACATCTTCAGCCTCGTCGGCACGGTCGTCGCCGGCAAGTATCGGTTCGACGAGGTCGTCGATCGCGGCGGCTTCAGCGTCGTCTACCGCGCGTACCACCTGGTGCTGCGCCAGCCGGTGGCGGTCAAGTGCTTCGTCAGCCTGGCGACCGACGACGACGGCCGCGCCGAGCACCTCGACCGGTTCGCGCGCGAGGGGGCGCTGCTGACGGCGCTGTCGAGCCGGTCCGTCAGCATCGTGCAGGCGCGCGACATGGGCGTGCTCAGCACCGAGACGCACGCGAGCGTGCCGTACCTGGTGCTCGAGTGGCTCGAGGGCCGCTCGCTCGAGGCGGTGCTGCACAAGTCGGGGGGGAGCGCGCCGCGGCTCGGGCTCGCGGAGCTGTTCCGCCTGTTCGACGGGGTGTGCCGGGCGCTCGCGCTCGCGCACAGCGTCGGCGTCGCGCACCGGGACATCAAGCCGGCGAACATCTACGTGCTCGGCGGCGAGTTGACGCCGCACGCGACGCTCAAGCTGCTCGACTTCGGGATCGCCAAGGTGATGGACATGGCGGCGCCCGAGCTGACGGCGACGTCGGGCAGCGTGTTCTCGCCGCAGTACGCCGCGCCGGAGCAGTACAACCGCGGGCTCGGGGCGACCGGTCCGTGGACCGACGTGCACGCGATCTGCCTGGTGTTGCTCGAGCTGATGCGCGGCGGGCAGCGGGTGTACCCGCAGCGCGAGATCCAGGTGATCGCGGTCGCCTGCCTCGATCCGAAGGTGCGGCCGACGCCGCGGGCGCTCGGGCTCGAGGTGTCGGACGCGGTCGAGGCGGTGTTCGCCCGCGCGACGGCGATCGCGGTCGCCGACCGCTACCCCGACATCGGCAGCTTCTGGGCCGAGCTCGCGGCGGCGCTCGAGCTGCCGAGCTTCGCGCCGATCCAGGTCCTCAGCCAGGCCGAGCTCAGCTTGCCGGGTCCGAGCGAGCGGCCGGGGTCGAGCCTGGTCGCCGCGTCGACGACCGGGGCGTCGATCGAGCAGGCGGAGGGGACCACGGGCGTCGACGTGACGGTGTCGCGGCCGCCGGCGGCCCAGCCGAGCCGGGCGCGGCCGATCATGTTCGGCGGCGGCGCGCTGGTGGTCGCGGCGCTCGGCGCGGGGACGTGGGTGATGACGCGGCCGGACGCGCGCGTCGAGCCGGCGCAGGCGGTCGCGCAGGCGCCGGTGGCGACGCCGACGGAGCCGGCGGCCGCGCCCCCGGCGGCCGCGGCCGCGCCGGCGTCACCTTGCCCGCAGGACATGGCCTTCATCCAGGGCGGCAGGTTCTTCCGCGGCTCCGACGACGTCGACAACAAGGCGCTGACGTCGGCCCGCCCGGCGCATCAGGTCGAGGTCGCCGACTTCTGCCTCGGGCTGAACGAGGTGACCGTCGCCGAGTACCGCGAGTGCTCGGAGCGGGGCGAGTGCAAGCGGGCGTTCCGCGACAGCTTCTGGCCCAAGGGACAGACCGACAAGAAGTCGTGGGAGCAGGCGCGGGCGGCCTGGAGCCCGCTGTGCAACGAGGGGGTCGACGGCCGCGAGCGCCACCCGGTCAACTGCGTCACGTGGGAGCAGGCGGACCAGTACTGCCGGCGCGGCGGCGGGCGGCTGCCGACCGAGGCGGAGTGGGAGTTCGCGGCGCGCGGGAGCGACGGGCGGGTGTACCCGTGGGGCGACGCGAAGCCGGGGCCGACGCTGCTCAACGGCTGCGGCGTCGAGTGCCGCGCGTTCCAGGCCGAGCGCGGGCTCGGGGAGGTGCCGGCGCTGTACGCCGAGGACGACGGCTTCCCGGGGACCGCGCCGGTCGGCAGCTTCCCGGGCGGGCGCGCGCAGGCTGGTCTTTACGACATGGTCGGGAACGTCTGGGAGTGGACCGCGGACGCGTACGCGGTGTACCCCGGCGGCGAGGCGAAGCTGCCCGACGGCCTGCGGGTGATCCGCGGCGGCGGCTTCAACAGCTCGTACCCGGCCCACGCCGAGCCGGCGCTGCGCTACGGGCAGGACCCGACGGCGCACGTGCACGCGATCGGCTTCCGCTGCGCGCGGACGCCGGGCGGGTGAGCCAGGGTCCGGCCGCGACGCGTGCGAGCGGTGCGCGTGCGGATGTCCGGCGATTCGCGGCCGTCGGCGCGGTCGATCGCGGCGAGGCGGCGGCCGCGGACGGCGTATACTGCCGCGCATGGCGGAGCGGAACTTCAGGGCGCGATACGGGCGGTGGGCGCTGATCGCGGGGGCGTCGGAGGGGCTCGGGGCCGCGTTCGCGGAGGAGCTCGGGGCGCAGGGGCTCGACCTCGTGCTGCTGGCGCGCCGGGCCGACAAGCTCGAGGCGGTGGCGGCCCAGGTGCGGGCGCGCTGCGGGGTCGCGGTGCACACGGCGGCGGTCGATCTGGCGGCCGCCGATCTGCGCGAGCAGGTGCGCGCGGCGGTCGGCGACCGCGAGGTCGGGCTGCTGGTGTACAACGCGGCGCACTCGACGATCGGGCCGTTCCTCGAGCAGCCGGTCGAGGCGCTGACGCGGACGATCGACGTCAATTGCCGCGGGCCGGTGATCCTGGCGCACGAGCTCGGGCGGGCGATGGCGGCGCGGCGGCGCGGCGGGATCGTGCTGATGGCCTCGCTCGCGGGGACGCAGGGGTCGGCGCTGCTCGCCACGTACGCGGCGAGCAAGGCGTTCGACCTGGTGCTCGCCGAGGCGCTGTGGGCGGAATTGCGCGAGGCCGGCGTCGACGTGCTGGCGTGCCGCGCGGGGGCGACGCGGACGCCGAACTATCTGCAGACCAAGCCGCGGGCCAGCGCGCCGGCGATGGAGCCGGAGGAGGTCGTCCGCGAGGCGCTGGGCGCCCTCGGCCGCGGGCCGAGCGTGGTGACCGGGGTGACGAATCGACTGGCGGCGTTCGTGCTCGGGCGCGTGCTGCCGCGGCGCGCCGCGGTCGCGCTGATGGCGAGGCAGATGAAGAAGATGTACGGCCGCGAGTGAGGCGCGCTACAGCGAGAGGGTGACGACGCCGGTGACGATCAGGGCGATCGCCCACACGACGTCGAGGTTGAACCAGGCCTTGCGGAGGATCGCCAGGCCGACCTTCTCGTAGACGACGACGGCGATCACGCCCATCACGAGCAGGTAGCCGAGGGTGTGGATCGCGGTCGCGGCGAGGCCGAGCAGCGGGGTCGAGGCGGCGGCCGCGATGTGCTGGGCGTGCTCGGCGTGGCCGCCGGCGGCCAGGTGCTGCGCGTGGTGCTGGGCGTGGCCGGCCATGTGGTGCGCGTGCTCGGCCATCGAGTGCCCGGCGTGCGCGGCCACGTCGGCCGGGGCGGCGTTCCAGCCGAGCAGCACCGGGGCGAGCATCAGGCCGGCGCCGTGGGCGGTCGCCATCAGGAAGCTCCACACGGTCAGGTCGAGGAAGTCGACGCGCATGCCGACCCATCGCGGGTGGCGCGAGCGGACCAGCTTGTAGGCGCCGAAGCCGGCGAGGCCGAGGCCGACCGGCCAGCGGACGTAGGCGTCGGGCAGGACGTCGTGCAGTAGGCCGATCGCCAGCACGACGACGCCGATCGAGATCGCGTGGCCGAGGGCGATCGGGACGAGCGCGCGCAGGACGGCGCCGCGGCGCTGCTCCTGGAGGCCGAGGGCGACCGCGAACAGCCAGCCCATCCCGGGGTTGATCCCGTGGAAGGCGCCGAGGCCCAGCAGGGCCAGCCATGCTTGCAGGTCGCTCATGGGTAGCAGTAGGAGTCGGAGGAGCTGTCGCCGCCCTGCAGGCGGATCTGGTGGCCGCGCAGGCCCGGCTCGAACTGCAGGAGGAACTTCGGGTCGAGGCGCATGCCCTGGCCGCTCGGGTCGACGTCGAGCTTGACCATCCAGCCGTCGAAGCCGCCGGGGTAGAACTGCTCGTCCCACGGCGAATAGAGCGAGTTGGTGAAGTAGACGCGGCGGCCGTCGCGGCTGACCTCGACCATCTGCGGGCCGCCGCCGAGCGGGAGGTCGGGGCGGGTCGGGTGCGCGGCGCGGCGGACGATCCCGCCGAGGTGGACGCTGCCGACTTTCTTGGGGTTGTGCGGGTCGGACACGTCGTATTGGATGAACTCGCCGGTGCCCCAGCAGGAGACGTAGAGGGTGCGGTCGTCGAGCGAGAGGTTGATGTCGGTGACGAGCGGCGGGACCGCCCCAAAGCCCTGGAGGAGCGGCGGGAGGACGGCGGGGTCGGCCGGCTCGGCGGGGATCTCGATCACCTTCTTGATCTTCCACTCGCCCTTCTCGAGGAACCACAGCCAGACCGAGGCGGACAGGTCCTTGAGCGAGACGACGACGCCGACGAAGCCCCACGGGCGGGTCGGGTTGTGGGCGGGGCGCAGCTCGAGGACCATCTGTTGCTCGGGGCCGAGCTCGAGGCGCTGGAGGTGCTTGCGGCGGCGGAGGTCCCAGACGTGCAGCGCGTGGCCGTAGCGGCCGCCGAGCAGCGCCTCGGGGTCGAGGCCGCGGGTGACCATGCTCGGCGTGCCCCACTCGCTGGTGATCATCGTGTCGTAGCCGAGGTGCCACCAGAAGTCGTAGTGGAGGTGCTGGGGGCCGCGCTCGATCTCCCAGCGGCCGAGGATGTCGAAGCTGTCGTGGTCGAGCATGAAGATGCCGCCCGGGCCGCCGCCGTCGGGGGCCCCGAGCGCGCTGATATAGATGCCCTCGGGCCCGCAATGGGTGGTGTGCGGGCTGGCGTAGCCGGTGCGCCGGTAGACCTCCTCGGGCTCGATCGTGCGGACGATCTGCGGGCGGCGCGGGTCGGGCTGGGTGTCGAGGATGTAGATCCGCGAGGAGTTGATCCCGGGGACGACGAGGTATCGGCGCTCGACGTGCGGGTGCGGGGCGTAGGGGCACAGGCACGCGCTGCAGGCGTTCCAGCCGAAGTGGTGCAGCTCGTCGCCGATGTTCGGCATGTCGAGCTGGCCGACCACCTGCGCGTAGCTGCGCGAGCTCGGGTCGACGTCGACGACGGCCATCGCGTCGGGGCGGGCCTTGCCGGTCGGGTCGAGCATCGCCACGTAGGCGAGCTGCTCGGCCGGCGCCTGCATGGCCATCGTCGGCGAGGGGTAGAACGTCGGGTCGGGACGGAAGCGCGCGGCCATGGTGCGAGAATGCCCGCCGATGCGCAGGGCGTCAAGGGCCGGGCGCGCCGGCGAACATGGTTCAGATGTCCGATCGGACAGGCGCGGGCGCAGGCGCGCGGGGTCCTTGGATCGGAGGACGGACCGGTCCGGGCGCGCGCGCGGGCGGACCGGCGCGGAGCGTCACGACGAGGCCGCGGCGAGGGCGGCGCGGACGTCGGCGCGGGTGAACGGCTCGGCGAGGTGGGCGACGAAGCCCGGCGGCGTCGGGCCGGCGGACAGGGAGACCGAGCGCCGATTCGGCGGAGTCCGTCCGTCGCCGACGAAGACCACGTCGGCGCGCGGGTCGAGGGCGTCGCCGTGGGAGACCGTGCAGCCGAGGGCGGTCAGCGTGTGCGCGAGGGCCTCGCGGCAGCGCGGCGCGGACCAGGCGACGTGGACGCGCATGCCGGCGAACGGGGTCGGCGGCGCGGCGGGCCCGGGTGCGGCGAGCGGCAGCTCGAACCAGAACCGCGAGCCGACGCCGGGCGTGCTGTCGTAGCCGATCGCGCCGCCCATGAATTCGACGAGGCGGCGGCACACGCTGAGGCCGAGGCCGGTGCCGCCGTGGCGGCGCGCGTAGGAGCCGTCGACCTGGGTGAACAATTGGAAGATCCGCGGGCGCGCGTCCTCGGGGATCCCGATCCCGGTGTCCTCGACCTCGACGCGCAGGCGCGGGCCGCTCGCGGAGGGTCGGGCGGCGGCGCGGACGACGACCTCGCCCTCGTGGGTGAACTTGAGGGCGTTGCCGACGAGGTTGAACAGGATCTGGCGCAGCCGGCCCTCGTCGCCGACGATCGCGGCGGGCAGCGCGGGGTCGAGCGCGACCGCGAGGTGCAGCCCGCGGGCGCGGGCCTGCGGGGCCATCAATGTGGCCACCGATTCGACGGTGTCGGCCGGCGAGTAGGGCTCGGACTTCAGGAGGACCTTGCCGGCCTCGATCCGCGACAGGTCGAGCAGGTCCTCGATGATCCGCAGGAGGTCGCGCGCGGCGGTGTCGACGGCGCCCAGCGGGCCGCGCTGCGACTCGTGGTGCGGGTCCTCGCGCAGCAGCTCGGTCATGCCGATGATGATGTTGAGCGGGGTGCGCAGCTCGTGGCTCATCGTCGCCAGGAATTCGGACTTGAGCTGCGAGGCGCGCACGGCGGCGTCGCGGGCGGCGACGGCCTCGCGCTGGGCGGCGAGCAGGCTCTCGGTCGTCGCGCCGAGGCGGCGGCCCATCGCGGCGACGCCGTCGGCGCTGGCGGCCAGCTCGGCGATCGCCAGCGGCGGCGGCTCGACGGCGAATTCGCCGGCGCCGATCCGCCGGACGAGGTTGTCGATCTCGAGCAGGGGGGTGGTGATCTGGGCGGTGACGGCCCGGGCCCTGCGGGCGACGAGCGCCAGGAAGACCGCGTAGAACAGCACGAGGCCGAGGACCATCAGCGCGCCGAGCCGGACCAGGCGCCAGCCGAGGTCGTTCGCCTGGGCGTAGATGCTGTCCTCGGGGGCGAGCAGCAGCAGGGTCCAGCCGGTCTGGGCGACGGTCGCCCACGCGGCGACCCGCTGGCCGCCGAGGTCGACCGCGGCGACGCCCTCGGGGGCCTTGCGGACGGCGCCGGCGAGCGCGGCGAGGTCTGGCCGTTTGAACAGGTTGAATTGGTCAGGCTTGAAGGTGTCCTGCTGGATCGCCTCGGTGTACGAGTGCGAGGTCAGCTCCTCGAGGCCCCAGTCCTTCTCGCCGGCCGCGGGCAGCGCGAGGACGGTGCCGTCCTTGCCGAGCAGGACGCCGTAGCCGCGCCAGGGCAGCTCGAGGTCGAGGATCTCGCGGACGATCTTGTCGGTGGTGACGTCGAGGCCGACGACGCCCTCGAGGAAATCGCCGCGGTAGACCGGGGCGACGCACGAGACCATCCAGCCCTTGCCGGCGGGATCGACGTAGGCGTCGGTCCACACCGGCGCGCGCGCGGGGTCGTGCGCGGCGTCGGCCTCGTAATAGAAGTTGAACGACGGGATGTTCATGTCCGGGGCGTACTGCGACAGGACGTCGAAGTACGGCAGGATCCGGTTCATCGAGTCGTGGGTGTTGAGGTAGATCTGGACGACGAGCGGGTGGGTCGCCAGGATGTCGCGCATCAGCGGGTCGAGCTGCGCGGTGCGGTGGACCTTGTCGAGCTCGGCGGGGCCGATCTTCGTCAGGTTGCTGTAGAAGAGCGCGCTGCCGCCGGTGTCGCGCGCGCTGTGGAACACGCCGGCGGGCGAGGTCGCGTAGGCGGCCTGCTGCTCGGGGGTCGGCGCGACCGGCCGCGCGAGCGCGTCGGCGGTCTGGCGGGCGTACAGCGCGGTGGTGCGGGCGACTCCCTCGAGCCCGGCGTCGATGGTGTCGGCGAGCTGGCTGGCGATCCGCGCGAGCTCCTCGTCGGCGAGCTCGCGCACGGCGGCGAGGTTCTCGCCGGTCGCCGCGGAGTTGGCGACGAGGTAGACGGCGATCAGCGCGACCTCGACGAGCAGCAGCGGCAGCAGCGCGATCCGCAGGAACGCCCGCCAGACGTGGCGTTGCAGCGGGAGCCGGGCCGGCGCGCTCATGGTGGGGCCGCTATACCACGGCCTCCCGGACCGGCACCGGTCCGCCGATGCCAGGGACGGGCGTTTCTGCCCTCCTGGCGCGCGCTTGCGCGGGTCACGGGCAGCGCGGGTCGCCCTGCTGGACGGCCTCGATCTGCTCCGGGGTGAACGGCAGCGGGTCGCAGCCGTGGTCGGTCTCGCACACGCGGTCCCACTGCGGGGCGGCCTTGGCGTGGCACTCGAAGCAGTTGCCGCCGAAGGGGTTGACGACGTCGGTGGTGCCGCGGGCGAGGATCGTGGTGCCGCTCGCGGAGGTGTCGAGCGAGAAGAACTCCCAGTCGGCGTTCTCGGGCGCGAAGCCGGCCCGCCGCTTGACCATCGCCTCGCCCGGGATGAGCTGGATCACCGTGCCGACCGGGAAGACGCCGCCGTCGGGATCGTTGGCGACCGCGAGCGCCTCGTCGCGCTTGCCGAGCAGGTTGGTGATCCGATACTTGCGGACCTTGTCCCAGCCGAGGATGCAGGTGAAGTCCTCGGGCTGCATGTCGAGATCTTCGAGCGCGCCGGTGGTCGCGCCGGTGCTGTCGACGTCGCCGGTGGTCGCCGGGCCGGAGGTCGTCGGGGTGCCGGTGGTGTCGCCGGTGGTGGTCGCGGCGGCGGTCGAGCTGCCGGCGTCGGTGGTCGGGTCGGTGCCGCCACCGTCGGCCCCGCAGGCGGCGAGGGCGAGGAGCACGGCGGGGCAGAGGCGGCGGCGGAGCATGGCGCACTATCGCCTCCGCAGGCGCAGCGCGCAAGGCTCTCGCGGGCATCCGCCGGCGCGGAGGAGCGGCCGCGGGGCGCTCGCGGGATCGACGGCGCATTCGAATGGCCGGGCCTGGCCGGCGAGGGAGGGGAGAGTCTGGGCATTGCGCGAGCGAACACACGCGGCGGGGCGCCGCGCGGCCCGCGGAGTCGGTCGACACTGCTGCCGCGATTCCGGGGGAGACATGGGTTCACCCTGTGCGGCAAGATTGGCGCCGTGGAGAACACCTGGACCCCGGAGCGAGAGGTGTCCGTCGCGCTCGCGCGGCGGCTGATCGAGCGGCAATTCCCGGAGCTCGCGCCGGCGCGCGTCGAGCCGCTCGGGGCCGGCTGGGACAACTCGGCGTTTCACGTCAATGCGCGGCTGGTGTTCCGGTTCCCGCGGCGGACGATCGCGGTCGAATTGCTCGCGGCGGAGTCGCGGCTGCTGCCGGCGCTGGCGCCGGCGCTGCCGCTGGCGGTGCCGGTGCCGCGGTTCCTCGGCCGACCCGAGGAGGAGTTCCCGTGGCCGTTCGCCGGGTACGCCTGGCTCGAAGGCCAGACGGCCTGTCGGGCGGCGCTGAGCGGTGATGCGCGGCGCCGCGCGGCCGCGCCGCTGGGGGCGTTCGTCGCGGCGTTGCACGCGTTCCCGGTCGCCGAGGCGCGGCGGCTCGGAGCGCCCGACGACGTCCACGAGCGGCTGTCGCCGGCGCGGCGGCGGCCGCAGGCGCACGCGTGGGTCGAGGCGATCGCGGCGGCCGGGGTGGAGGTGGACGCGGCGGCGCTGCACCGGGCGATCGAGGCGCCGCTGCCCGCGGCGCCGACGCTGCCGCACGCGCTGGTCCACGGCGATCTGTACGCCCGCCACGTGCTCGTCGACGCGGACGGGCGCCCGTGCGGGGTGATCGACTGGGGCGATGTCCACGTCGGCGCGCCGGCGCTCGATCTGGCGCTCGGGCACCTGCTGCTGCCGCCGGACGCCCGCGCGGAGTTCCTCGCCGCGTACGGTCGGCCGGTGCCCGCGGAGGACTGGGCCCTCGCCCGCTTCCGGGCGCTGTACTCGGCGCTGGCGGTGGTCGCGTACGGGCTCGATGTCGACGACCGGCCGCTGCGGGAGGAGGGGACGCGCGCGCTCGGGTGGCTGACGGGTTGACGCGCGAGATTCATGGTAGAGGTGGGAGGCATGCGTCTCGCCGTGCTCGCGGGGGCGCTCGCCGCCTGTTCGCCGGACCTGCCGGAGCCGATCTGGAAGGGCGAGCGCCTGCACTACGCGACGACGACGCCCGAGCCGGTGTGCCGCGGCTCGTTCCTCCGCCAGGAGCGGCACGCGGTCGAGATGGCCCGCGCGCTGGGGTTCGAGCTGCCCGCGCCGATTCAGTACACCCGCGTCGCGCGGTCGGAGATCGCGGCGTACTGTGAGGGCCTCAGCGTGTCGGGGTGCGCCTACGTCGACGAGCCGCGGGCGTTCTCGGCGTCGAGCATCCACTTCCACGAGGTGTCGCACGTGGTCGCCCACTCCGCGGGGATCCTCGGGGCGACGCCGCTCGCCGAGGGGCTGGCGCAGGTGTTCAGCGACGGGCGCGAGCCGGACGCGGCGCGGGCGCCGATCGAGGCGGTGCTCGGCGGGTTCGCGTGGACCGAGTCCCACTATTACACGATGGCGCTGTTCACCCGGTTCGTGGTCGAGCGCCACGACCTCGCGGGCTATGTGCAATGGATGCGGGCGACGGCGGACGACGCCGACTACGCGGCGATCGCGGCCGCCTACGCGGGGGTGTTCGGCGAGCCGCTCGCGGCGGCGATCGAGGACTTCGCGGGGTACCCTTCGTGCACCGAGATGAGCAACCGGATCGCGGTCGTCGACTGCGCGCTGCCGCTCACGCCGTGGGACGGCGAGACGGTGGAGGTGCGGGCGGCGGTGAGGTGCGAGGACGATGAGGTGCTGGGGCCGACGACCAGCGGGCTGATGTTCACGACCCGCGGGTTTGCGATCGAGCAGGCCGGGGCGTACGGGTTCCAGACGTCGGCGCAGGCGGAGTGGACGCGCGTCCGCGTGGTCAAGTGCGGGTCGTGCCGGGACAGCTTCGATGTCCGGGTCGAGCCGGGCGAGCTCGAGGTCCATGCGCTGACGCCGGGTCGATACTATGTGATGTTCGGACGGGCGATCGAGGAGCCGGGCGAGGTCGGGGTGGTGATCTCGCGGATGTAGATTGGGGGCTGAATGCGGGTGTTGGTACTGCACGAGGGGCGGGGCATCTTCGTGGGCTGGACGCGGGGCATCTTCGCGGGCTGGGGGCGGGGCATCTCTGTGTGCTGGGGGCGGGGCATCTTCGCGGCCTGGACGCGGGGCCCCTTCGCGGCCTGAACGCGGGGCCCCGAAGATTGTGGTGCGGGCGGACCCGGCGCGGCGCTATGGGTCCCTCGCTTACGGCGGGCTCCCCCCCATGGCCGTGCTCGGCGGCTCGCGTGCACACGAGCCGGAAGGTGCGAAGGACATGTTTCAAGAGTAAGGTCGCGGGTGCCAGACAATGCCGCCTGCGCGCGCGCCATGGGCTCCGCCCCGCCTGCGTCCCATGCTCCGCGCCGGGTCCGCCCTCCGACGACCTTGGCGGGCCCCGCTTGTGGGTGGGCCAGGGCCGTCGTGCCGGCGTGAACATCGGTGGA
>ERZ1066117.75-NODE-75-length-118533-cov-9.855737_pt1 | contig 118533 bp, 100 predicted proteins | sample MGYA00382764_ERZ1066117 | MGnify/ENA primary metagenome ERZ1066117 (study PRJEB33369, sample SAMEA5778347) | biofilm metagenome | biome: Industrial cooling water; feature: Water cooling tower basin; material: Biofilm | place: United Arab Emirates | collected...
TCTGCGGTGAAGATAGTTGGAGGGTTGCCTCCCGCAAAAATAACACGATGCCAGGTTATTCTTTTAACTCCCTAAGTTATTTCAACTTAGGGAGTTTTTGTTTAATTAGAATTTAACAACCAAAACCACCTAGGGAAGTCTGGTTAAACCCTCCGCTACTCTGACTGGCACGGACTGCTGACTGGGAAAAAACCTGAAAAGCGTTTCGGATTTCTTTTTGGCTGTTGCCCGGGGTCAGAATCCATCGATCGCGAATACCCATGTCTCGAAATACCTGACGAAAGTTGGTTTGTCCACCGTCATCAATTCCCATGGCTGCAATGATATGGTTTTCGGTACGCAACATATCTTGTACGAGAGGTCGTACTGTTTGGGCGGAAGCCCGGTGGGAATGAGCATCCGCTCCATCGGAAATGATCAGAGTAACCGTACGAACTGGAACTCCATTGTCAGAAAATTCCTGGGCTTTGGCGAGGACTGTACCCAATAAAACGATGGTCTGGTCGTAGAGAGGAGTTCCTTGATTGGGATTGTAGTTGTTAGCATCCATGCGTTTTGCCTGAGAAACAGGGCAGTAGGGATAGAGAACCTGCCCATTCAGGTAGCGATTATGCACCAGAATGTTATCACTTTGCTGGGAAGCAAGCAGGGCATCCAGCACCGTATTATGCCCGGCCCGGACGATCGCTGCGTTACCAGCATAGTCAATGGAACCGGAGTCATCGGGCATAATCGTTACCAGCACCACTTCACTGGCCATCACATCCTCTACCTGGATGCCCAGACCCGCCTGGATTTGAGCACCAATATCATGAACATTCAGAGTTTGCAGGGAATCTGGGGAAAGGGTTCCTTCTGCTCGGGCAGATTGGAATAATTGATTGAGGTCGGGGGTATGAGACATTGATATTCTCCTTAAAGATAGAAATAGGACTGAGTTAAGCCAGGTTGATGCCTGGCCAGGCAGGAATAGCATCGGTGGACTTGACGATATGCATACCGGCAGCAGCAAATCGTTGAAAGGCTGCATTTGCCTGGTCGGTGAAATCGACTACACCAGGAACCACGACGGGGGATGTACAGTCTTCCAGCAAATAAACTTTTTGAGCCAGGAGGGGATCCTGGGCCTGAATTTCAGTCAGCAAATCGTCGATTGTCCAGGCAACACAATGGCTTTTTGCCTGTCCAGCAATAATCACGCCATCAAATTCCAGTAACTTCTGGATAAAGCGCGTATTTTTCTGAGCGATCGGACGACCGTCGGGACTATCCAGAACTTCGGGGCGCAGAACAGAATAGTTCTCTGTTAAAGGATTCCCCCCCTTTATTTCGAAGCTGGTCTGACTGTGACGGGCAATGGTATGAAAAAAGCAGGCCTCTTCAACGGCCGATACCAGGGCATGGCCAATTCCACCCAGCATGGCATGGTAGGGCCAGATCGTAAGAGGATACTTGCCGTGGTTGCTGAGGCGTTGGGTATAATGCAGGGCAAACCGTTGCAAGATCATGTAATTGCCCTGGGTCAGGCTATAGGCGATCGCGGGATTAACTTTCCAGATACCCTGCTGAACCTCGGCCAGAGAGATCATGGTCATGGGAGTGGGATGGTCCCCTGCATCATTCACCCAGAACTCAGGGTGAAAAATTTGCATGGTCGTATGGGTATCCATTGTTGGCGCAATCTCGGTAAGGACATTCAAATTGCGGTAAATGAACTGACACAGACGCTGATTGTCTTCTACCGCTCCAACTCCCGATCTACCTCCGACAAACAGCTCAAAACCGGGAATACAAAAGGTATTCTGCACATCGATCGCCATCAGACAGAGACGGGTTTTATCCTTGGCTGCCGGTTGTAAACCGTATTGTTTTGCCCATTGCTTTGCTTCAATAGCTCGTTCTTGATAAGGAACCCGCCAGACTTCACTAACTCGATTGGAATTGAAGTGAGCAGGAATTGGTAATTGAGTTTGAGTTGTCATGGATTATACCTCCAGAAATGGATTAATGTGACCCTACGTGTAGATGTAGGAATCGATGGTGTTACGGTTTTGGAAAAGTAGTAGTTTCTGTTGTCAAAAGGCTATATACCAGGACAGAAACAATTGCTGCAGAATCAATCAGCCTCAGGAGAGCATAAGTTGAGTAATGGCCTGAGGGCCGACAACGTATAAACCCTGGGGTGCGGGTAGAAGCTGGTAAGTTCTATCTACAAAAGGTTCAGTATCAGGAAAGCTTTTTGTTTGGAGCAATTGACCTTGCTGGATCTCGATGCGAACAATGCCTTCATTACCAGGAGCCAGAAAGAAATCGCCGATCGCGCAACCACTTCTGTCGGTTGTGGCTAACCAGTGATCGCTACCGTTAGAGGCCTGAGCAGTAGCGGCAACGGTACCATCCGACCGAATCACGATGCAGGTATGGTGAATCTGGCCCTGGGCCTGAGTGGTGAGAAATAGCCAACCATAGTGATCACTAAACGTACAGCTAGCCGTGAGTAATTGGCCTGGCAGGTTTGGTAACTGAACCCGATCGTTCATGCCCGGTTTATCTGCATCGAACACAAAAGCGACCTTCAGATTACCGGCTTGATAGAAACCAAAGCCAAACCGGGAACCTACCCAAAACCGGGTTTGTTCTGGTAAAACTGTCCCAATCAGCGTAGGGGAACGGGTATGAGCCTGCTTCAGGCTTTGCTGTTGTAACTGCCCCTGCTGCACCCAATAACAGGCCGATGCATTCACGGCAAACAGCGTCGCTGTTCCCTGACTATCCACAGCCCAGCGTTCTGACAGTTGGGCAGAATTGAGGGTGAGGATCTGACCCTGGTAGCCCAAGAAGGTAGTGTCACCCTGAATCCACCAGCTTAGATAGGGAGTTCGATCGCCCTTTAACAGGCTCCTTCCATCCTCCCGACGGAACTCTCCCTGCTCGTGGAACACCCAACGGAGTTTTCCCTGGTCTACGGTGGTATAGACCATTAACCCCGATGTCTGGAAAAGCTGAGTTGCCGTTACTTTTCCCCGTACCGTGGTGATGGATCTGGAGATTGTACCAGGGGTTTGCGTACAGTCAGGGCACACGGCACGAGCATGTTCTACACCGCAGCGGAGGCAATGGGTCCAGCGCAGGTTGTCTAATAGCTGGTGGGGAAATTTACCCCGCAGATCCCGGTCAAACACCTGCTGAAAATGATGCAATAGTTCATCAGGTAATACGGAGTAAGGAATCGCCGGTTTAGGGTAATGCACCTCAGGATGAAAGATGCTAATCCGGTGGAGCGATCGAGCTGCCTGTAAAACCTTATGAGCCGGATCCTTAGGTTTATAAATTCCACCATAGGGATCGACAAACAAAAGACACTGAATCAACATCACAGTAAAGGCATACCAATCTGATGCCATCGTTGGTAGTTGCTGTAATACTGGTTGATTGGCTAAGGGATCACACAATAGTGGATCAACAAATCGAGCTGTAAAAACCGTACAGGGAAAAGAGCCAAACTGGAAGGAATCTGCATCAATTAAATAAGCCTCTGAACCTCGAACCAGTACATTTAAGTCATTAAAATCACCAATGATAATTTGATGACCATGTAACCGAGAAAGAGTATTGTGCAGATCCTGAAAGATTTGTACCACTGCCTGAGCCGAAATTCCCTGCTGACGAAAGCTCCGTTCGCTATAGCGGAGTAGCGGTTCAGTTTGTTTCAGCAGGGGCATTGTGTAACCGAGGATGGTCTTTTCGGATCTATCCGTTGCCAGAGCTGTGGGCGAAATCACCCGTGATGGTAAGTTTTTAGGAAACTGAGGTAGTTTTTGTTGCTGCAGATGCAGACGATCGCGGGCGGCCTGTTGTTCCTCGGGATAGCCCTGATAATCGGGATGGGTCGGAGGCTTAAACAGCTTGAGGGCCGTACTGCTATCAATTTGAAACACATCGGCTTCCCCCCCTTTACCGATCGCCTGTTGTGGGCCAGCGCGAATTTTTTTACCGTTAATATAGACGTTGATCATGGTGATTGAAGGGAAATAAATTTGCTTGTGAATGTCTCTATGATGGTTAATAGCTGGCTGGGAAGACGATTTTTGGTTTCCAGCACGATTGCTTCTGGAACACCATAGAACGCTTCCGCAATACTGCCAGCGATGCAGGCAATCGTGTCACTGTCACCCCCTAAGGAAATGGCATTACGCAGGGCATCTTCAAAATCTGTTGCTTCCAGGAAAGCCGTAATTGCCTGGGGAACGGAGCCCTGACAGGAAACATCAAACCGGTAATCGGGACGAATTTCGGCCAGCGATCGACTCAAATCGTAGGCGAAGGTCGTTTCAATGTAGGTCTTAATATCGGCCTGGGTCTGACCTTTTCTGGCCAGGAAAATTGCTGCGGCTGTAGCCTGGGCCCCTTTAATGCCCTCCGGGTGGTTATGGGTGGCCGCGGCACTGCGTTCGGCTTCAGATAACACTGCTTCCAGGGTATGGCAGGCGTAGGCCACGGGGCTGACCCGCATCGCCGAACCATTGCCCCAACTGTTGTACGGGTCACAGTTTGAAGAGGTGGCCCAGGTTCTAAAGGTGCCACCATAACCGGCGTTGGGAAAGGGATGGTAGTACTGCTTTAACGTGCTGGCATAGTCACGCTGATTCAATAGAGCATCGGCGATCGCGACGGTCAAAACGGTGTCATCGGTAAAGCGAGATTGCGGACTAAACAGGGGAAAATCTTTTGTCTTGATATTGTTACCTTCGTAGATCGAACCGATTATGTCTCCAGCGATCGCGCCTAGCATAGAGCCTCCTTGCGAATTGTGATGAGAGTTGTATCATCCGGCAATAGACCGGGATGTTTTAGAAGTTGTTGGGTTAGTGTATCTAGCGTGATAGCTTCTCGATTGATCAGTGATAAGTGACGACGTACCTGATCAGGGTTACGAAAATAGCGATCGTCCTGCCAGAACTGGGTAATACTCCCAACCCGTTCCGATCGTCCGGGTAAAGTCTGGTTGGCAACCTGGATCAGATCACTCACCCCATCACTACCAATTAAAAGAGACTCCAAATCATGGATAGGAAATTGTTGAACTGGTTTGAGTTGAAACCCATAACCAGGCTGATTCAGAAGACCGTAGGCCAGGTAGGGGGGAGCATTACCGGGAAAGGGCCCCAGGTGGCAAACCTGGCCGTTGATCACAAAGACACCGTCTCCTACCGCGAAACAAGTGGTGGTTTCAGAGGTGATCACCACTCCGACGATCGTAAATAGCAGGTAATTCTGCACTGTCTGCTCTAATTCACCCCCTAACTGCTCAGCAATCCTCTGGAGTTGGGCCAATAAACGGTTCTGTAGCCGTTCCCAACCGGCCTGATGATTCAGGCTCTGGTCATCTTCCTGCAAACTCTGCTGAATTGACGCGATCGTTAACCGCACCCCCAACTTTGCCCCGACCTCACTGTGGGCCCCACTACCACAGCCATCACTGACGATCGCAATCAGGCAATGGTCATTGCGATACCAGGCAAAGGCATCCTGATTGTTTTTGCCAAGGCGGGAATGCTCCCGTCCGGTAATCGACCCTCCTGCCAGTTCAAATTGGTACTTCATTGTGGGATAGTGTGTTTATAACACCAAGCTTAGTGTCAAAAATACACGATGTCAACCCCATGGCTGCTACCTATCCCTATCCCCGTCCTAACCTGGCCGTAGACTGCGTTGTGTTTGGTTTAGACCAGCAGAACAGTCTGAAAGTACTGTTGATCCGGCGTAACCTGGCACCATTTCAGGGGCAGTGGGCGCTACCCGGTGGGTTTGTGCGGGTAGATGAATCTCTGGAAATGGCTGCCCGTCGAGAATTACAAGAAGAAACTGGCCTGCAGGGCATTTTTCTGGAACAGCTCTACACCTTCGGTGCCGTCGATCGCGATCCGCGAGAGCGAGTCGTTTCCGTGGCCTACTACGCCCTGGTGAATCTGACGGAGTATGCTGTGCAGGCAGCAACGGATGCCAGTGAAGCCCGCTGGTTTCAGCTGAAGCAGCTACCCGAGTTGGCCTTTGACCATGCACAAATTATTGCCACGGCGATCGCCCGCTTGCAGGGCAAGGTGCGCTACGAGCCGATCGGATTTGAACTGTTGCCCAAAAAATTTACCCTGTCTCAACTTCAAACCCTCTACGAAACCGTCCTCGGGCTAACCTTGGATAAGCGTAACTTTCGCAAGAAAATCCTCAAAATGGATCTGTTAATAGAACTGGCGGAAACCCAGACGGAGGTTGCCCATCGGGCAGCCAGACTTTACCAGTTCGATGAAGCGAAATATCGCCAGTTGAAAGAAAAGGGGTTCAACTTTGAGATTTAGAGACTACACCACCCATTTGTCAGAGTTTGAGCAGGAGGTCTGGGTTCTCTGCCCCCGCTGTCAGGCCCCCACCCTCAGCCGTTGCCTGGAGCCAAATAGCACCTGGCGGATCGCCTGCCCCCACTGTAGCTATACTCGCACCGCCAGTCGTCGAGGCCGGGAGCGATCGCAGCCCTGGTGGACCGGCAACTGGTGGACAGAGTACCGCAAGTATAACGGGGCCGTAGACCCTCTGTTTGGTCTGCCCCTGTGGTTACAGGTGCCCTGCTGTGGTCAGGTACTCTGGGCCTACAACGCAGCCCATCTCACGTTTTTGGCGACTTACATCGAAGCAACCCTACGGGAACGGCAGGGCCGTCAGGGGAGTCATCATAGTATTGCCGTTCGTCTACCCCGCTGGATGAAGTTGGCCCGCAACCGGGAGCCGTTATTGCAAGGCATCCGGCAGTTACAGGCAAAACTGGAACAGCGAAAATAATCCATTTCCGTTTCTGTAACCAGCCTGCCCGGGCAAAGCCTGCCAGTTAGGGTAGAACCATCGAAACAATTCCGTCGTTTAAGTCCCTAACTGAGAGTCGTGAGCATGAAATTTTCGATTAAATCTGGGCTATCTGCGATCGCCCTCCTCAGCAGTTTTGCGATCAGCCTGTCCGCCCTGGCTACCATCACCAGTGGCAACCCGATCGCCCAGGCCGTTCCGGTTCGTCTGGTCAGGCAGATTTTGCCAGTCCGACCGACTCCCAATCCCTTACCCAACCGGATTCGCCGGCTGGTTATCCAAACCCATGCCCAGCAGTTACAGGTGCCCCAGGGGCGGTTGCAGGTAGTGGCTTTTAGTCAAGAAACCTGGTCAAATAGCTGCCTCGACTTGCAGAAACCAAATGAGCGCTGTGCCGGAGTCATCACACCGGGGTGGCGGGTGGAAGTCAGTGATGGTTCCCAAAACTGGCTGTATCGAACCGATAATACTGGCCGGGTAATTCGGGCTGAAAACCTCAACAACGTTGCTTCCCTGCCCGATCGGGTGGGACAAAAAGTTCTCGCTTTGGCTTCCCGGCAATCGGGCATCCCTGTAGCGGAGTTGAAGCTAGTAGATGGCCGATCGCGCACCTGGGACGGTTGCCTGGGAGTGGCAGGACCAGACCAGATGTGTACCATGATTGCAATTCCTGGCTGGCAGGTAATTGTGGCCGGGCGGCAGCAGTACTGGGTCTACCACCTGAACCAGACCGGGGAGATGATTAAACTCAACCCGACCACCAGCGGTAAGGGAACGATCGCACCGACCTTCTGGGAACCGGAAGTGGCTTCTCCCTCCCAGGAAGTGAACGAAAATGTGTTGTTGCAATCGGTGACCACGGGTGGGATTGCCGGCCTCTCCTTCAAGACCCTGCTGCTTAAAGATGGGCAGGTGATTCGGATAGAACAGCGGGGGAACGGAGGCAGGAACCCGCGAACCATTCGTAAATTGTCCCCCCAACAACTCCAGGCTTTTATCCAGCTCCTGCGACAAAATGAACTGGATGATTTTTTCGGGTTCAACTACCCTGCCAGCACAGGGGCCGATTACTTCACGATCGCCCTTATGACCCCTTCGGGCCAGATAGGGGTGCAGTATGCCGATATGATTCAAGATCAAACTCCCGCAGCCCTGCAACGCATCATCACCGCCTGGAATCGGATTGCAACCCCCTAGCTAGAGCGTCCGGAAAATCGCAGAAGCCGCTGATTTGACCGTATTGCCAGCATCGGAGAGGGCCTGGGAAATGGGGTGCTGGTGCTGTAAAAAGACACGGGCACAATTGCGCCCCGGCAGGCCAGAAATCGAACCCCCGGGATGGGTGCCAGCTCCGGTCAAATATAGCCCTGCGATCGGAGTTTTATAGTTTGCCAGTTCCGGTAAAGGCCGGAAAAACATCATCTGGTCAAAGGTCATATCCAGGTGGTAGTAGTTGCCTTTCGACACCCCAATTCGCTGTTCCAGTTCGGGAGGGCTTTCGATATAACGGGCGATCGTGGCTGCTTTGAGATTGGGCGCATAGTCGGCCAGTTTATCCAGCACCCGATCGGCCACCTGGTTTTTCAGTTCCTCTGTCCAGCCCGTACCCTTCAACCCCGTACCTTCGGCTCCGGCAATCTGGTAAGGGGCAAAAAATTCGATCCAGAGGGTATGGCAACCGGGAGGAGCCATGGAAGGGTCGCGCAGGGTGGGCACTACCACGTACATAGAAGGGTCTTCCAGGGGAATGCGGCCAATGTTGGGGTCGGTATGGGCCAGTTCCACCTGATTTACGGAGTCAGCAATCAGGACGGCTCCCATCAGGTTTTCATCTCGGTGGTTATGGTGGACAAACCGGGGTGGCTCTGAAAGGGCACAGTCAATCTTGAGAATGGCCTCATTGTGGTTGAGAATCCGCCGATCGACCCGTTCCCGCAACTGGGCATCGGCGGCATCCACATCCCCCGGCTCGACCAGGTGTAAAAACAAGCGCTGGGCATCCAGGCTGGAAATCACTCCCTGGTTAGCCCGGTACTCCTGGCCGTTGCTTAATCGAACTCCCACCGCCCGACCATCATCCACCAATACCCGCTGGACCGGCTGCTCTGTGCGAATCTCACCGCCCAAATCCTGAACGCAGCGTACCAGGGCCGCCACCAGAGCACCCGTCCCACCCCTGGGGCGAGCCATGCCCGGATTGTGGCGAAGGGACATCATAATTGACCCCACTGCCATATTTTTTTGCGAGGGTGGTGTACTCAACTCGGCGGCTAATCGGGCCAGGGGTGCTTTTAAGAACTCAGAATCAAAGTACTCGTCGAGCAAATCTATAGGACTGGTGAACATGGTTCGTACCAGGTCCAGCGTTTTATTGGCAGAACCAAACAAAGAAAAGACATCCTGCAGTTTACTCAAATCATAGTTACCAAGCATATCAATCACTGATTTGGGTGGGGCATTAAATACGGGAGTCAGCATCCCGATCACCCGCTGCCAGAAGTCGTTAAACTCAGCATATTTCTCTGCATCCCGGGGGCTATAACGGGCAATTTCGGCACAGGTTTTTTCTACCGATCGATGGGCTAAAAAATATCTACCATCTGGGTGAGGGCAAAACACAACCGGGTCACAAAAAAGATATTCCAGGCCATATTTTGATAGCTCTAATTCTTCTACAACCGGGCCTAAATGAATAAAAATATGATCGATCGCGCAGGGATTAAATTTAAACCCCGGAGCCGCCTCCGGCATTAACTCCTCTGTCGTGCAGGCTCCCCCCGGAATTGGATTTTGTTCGAGTAGTAAAACTGTATATCCGGCTTTTAAAAGATAGGCTGCACAGACCAGAGCATTATGCCCAGCACCGATCAGGACGACATCGTAGCTATCCATTTAATAAGTTACCCAGGAATACAAGTGTTTTATAACGACCATTGATTTGACATTCCAAGGTAAAAACCTGGCAGCTCTTTCAGCCTCTAGCTGAAGGGTGAGTCGCTACTAGAATTGGCTCGTCTCTATAGTTAGGATTGAAATCAAAAATACTAATTACCCACATAGTTGTTTTTTGTCACTCTAATTGAGATTTTTGTCTCATAACTACCTGTTTAAGTAAAAAATGCTACCCCAAATATTTGGTAATTCAAATATTACTGAGAAAATCAATTATTTTTTCTACGTCAAATAATTTTAGGAGTCTAAATTGAGGTGATCTAAATCACCGTATAAGCTAACATTCACAAAAGTGTCATTTCACGTCTAACCAGGGATGAGCATGGAACGTCAAAAAGAGCTATCGCTTGATGTAGAAAATTTTGCTCGTCAGATCATTGGGATGCGCGATCGGTTGTCAATATTGATTGATCAGGCTCACTCTTCACCAATATCAGCGCCCTTACCGGCTTTTATTCCCTCCGTGTATAAAGAGTTGGGGGTTGCCTCCGAGGAACTGGAAGTGGCGATCGAAGAACTGCGCCAGCAAAATGAAACCCTATGCGAAACCCTGGAAGCTACGGTTCTGGAACAACAGCGCTATCAGGAATTATTTGAGTCATTACCAGAAGCCTACCTGATCACAGACCTGAATGGTTGTATTCAGGAAGCTAACCAGACGGCTTCCAGGCTATTGGGGGTGCCAGCCAGATATTTGATTGGGAAACCTTTAAGCCTGTTTATTCGGGAAGCCGATCGCTCCGGTTTTCGGTCAATTTTGTTACAACAGCGGCAAAATGACCAACCCAAGGAATGGAAATTTTGTCTGGAGTCCCGCGACAAGGAACTGACTTCAGCGTTAGCCATTGTCAGTACGGCTTACAATGTGGTTCGGGAAGCAATTTCGTTCCGCTGGCTGATTCGGGAAGCTTCAACGGCTCAGGCAGCCGCGACAAAACAGGATTTTAACTCTCCTGCATCGCCTCAGGAGACGCTGACTCTAGAGCGGGAAATATTGCAAACCTACCCGATTCATCGCTACGAGCGGGGAGATATTATTTCCCTCAAGTTGCAAACCCTCTGGTGTGTCCGTCAGGGATTAGTCAAACTGACCACCATCACCGAACATAACGAAGATATTCTAATTGGTCTATTAGGCGAAGGAATGCCCTTTGGGGCAGGTCTGACGGCTCTACCAACCTATCAGGCGATCGCCCTGTCGAATGTGGAGTTGATTTCAATTCCCCTGACCGATGTCCACAATTCTGTCCAACTATCGCAATGGCTGTTGGATAAAACCAGCCAGCGGTTGAGGCAGACCGAGATTTTACTGGCGATCGCGGGACAACGAAAAGTATCGAATCGTCTGGCCCAGTTGTTGAAACTTTTAAAGGATGAAATCAGTGAACCCGTAGACCAGGGCATGCGGTTGAAGGTGCGCCTCACCCATGAAGACCTGGCCAATGCCTGTTGCAGTACGCGAGTGACGATCACGCGACTGCTGGGTAAATTTCAAAAGCAGGGCCAACTGCTGATCGATTCTAAAAACTTTATTATTTTGACCTGATACCCCGAAACGACATTGCCACGGGGTGAAGTTCCCTTGGCCAGGGTGAAAAATTTATGGTTTGCAGCCCTGGTGTCACTGCTCTGGTTGGGTAAGCCTAGAGTCAACTGGCGATCGTTAGTTGTGAAACTGGTAACCTTACCTAGGAAGAGGTTTTCTCAGCCTTTTTCCGTAGAGATCTGATTTCCTAATCAGTCTAAATTTAGATGCTGATGTTGAATGGTTTTCTACTATTAAGAATCATAATAAAAATTCTTTTTCAAACCAATCATGAATGCCCATGAACAGGACAATCAAACCGCTTTACCAACCTCTGAATTAACTTTTCTCACCAACCAAGCTGAGAATAAATCCGAGGGATTAAATTGCTGGTTTCCCTGGAGTGACCCCTCCCAGGTCGTGGATTATCTGCAAGAGTTCCAGACGATGGTGGAGGAGTTGCATACGGTCGAGGAAGAGTTACGTCAGCAGAACGAAGCATTGGTGGCGGCTCAGGAGGCAGTCGAAGCTGAACGCCAGCGTTACCGTGACTTGTTTGAGTTTGCCCCGGATGCCTATCTGGTGACCGACTGCTACGGCATTGTGCAGGAAGCCAATCAGGTCGCAACCCAGTTGTTACAGATTGAACCGCAGCACCTGGTAGGCAAGCCCCTGGTAAATTTTGTGCCGCCCTGTCAGCAGCGAGCCTTTCGAGCCAGGTTAAATCAACTGCTGAGCGTCGATCGCCTGCAGGAGTGGGAATTGCAACTGTGTAATCGAGATAACTGGACTTTTGATGCCGGGCTTACCGTCGAAACCGTCCGTAATCGTCACGGCCAGGTTGTTTCCCTGCGCTGGCTATTGCGAGATGTTTCGGCCCGCAAGCAGGCAGAAGAACAGCTACAACAGGCTCAATTGCAAAATCTGCAACTGCTGGAAGCCGATCGCCTGAAAAACTACTTTATTGCCACTATTTCCCATGAATTACGCACTCCTATGCATGCCATTCTGGGGTTTTCAGAACTCTTGCTGCGACGTTTCCATCACCGGGAGGATGACCAACTGGCGGCGATCGTAGAACGAATTTTTCGCAACGGGAAACACCTGCTGCTGTTGATTGAAGAACTGCTAGACTTTTCCAGGATCCGTTCTCATTGTTTAGAGTTACGTCCAGACACCTTTGATCTGGTAGAACTGGCCCATGCCACGATGGAAGATCTGCGTCCTTTAGCGGCACAAAAACAACTCACCCTGGAGGTACGGGTTGTTTCATCCCGGTTGCCAGTGTTCAACGATCGGCTGCGGGTACGGCAGATTATTTTGAATCTGCTGTCAAATGCCATTAAATTCACTGAAGTCGGACGTATCACCCTGGAATTGCTGTCTCCCAATCCAGACCAGGTAACGATTGTGGTTCAAGATACCGGCATTGGTATTTCTCCCGGCGATCAAGAATTAATCTTTCGGGAGTTCTGGCAGGCCAACCAGACGACAACCCGTCCTTACAGCGGAACGGGGCTGGGGCTGGCGATCGTTTATTCTCTGGTGCAGTTGATGGGAGGCGGGATCTCCCTGGAGAGCCAGTTAGAGCAGGGAACAACCTTTCGCGTGGAGTTGCCAGCCAGGGTAGGAGTGCCGGTTTCTACCATCACTTGAGGCAACGAAGGTTGAGGACGCGATCGGTACAGGTTCTCAGGGAGAATAGACCACTGAGAAGAAAACCCCTTCTCGCCGCGACTGGCCATTATCGCTGGTCACATTGATCAGGGGAATGCCCCAATCAACCCGGGCCCGGAAGTTATCTCCCATCTTCCATTGCAATCCAATACCGGTACTCATGACACTGTTAGGAGTGGGTTGCTCATCCCCCAGATTGCGCCCGCGCCCAATATCAAAAAATGGGACGACCTGCAAAACCCCCTGCCACTTCGGAATCCGCAACACAGGCAGATACAGTTCGGCGGAGGCAAACCAACCACTGTCTGCCAGCAGGGTACTGGTGCGATAGCCCCGCACGGTATCAATTCCACCGATGCTAATTTGCTCCACCGGCACCAGAGGACGGCTGGCTAACTGTACCTGTCCTTTGAGGGCAAACAGGGTATCGGGGGCAAAGGAATGAACCCAGAACCCCCGCCCTTGCCAGGAAAGAAAGCGGCCATCCGGAGGTTCGCTCAAAATCGTAGCATCCAGGGCGGCCAGACCCAGGCTAAACTCAGACTGCAGGGAGAAAACATCTCGCTGGCCCCGTTTGAGCCATTCCTGGCCAAACCGAATCGCCGTGATCCGGGTATTGCCTGATTCATCGGAACCTCTGGAAGGAAAGGGTAGGGGTACCCCTTCGTTAAAGCTTTCCAGAAACACCCCTTCGTTTTGATAGTGAGTTCCCCGCAGGGTGAGGGCGATCGCTTCGCTGGAAGTCTGCTTTAGAGGATGTCGCAGGGCCACTTCGTAGGTGCGAGAGCGGGATTTGATGTCCAGATCTTGAAACGGTTCTTCAATCACCTGACCCCGGCTGCTACCGTAATTGAAACTGAGGGTCGTATTGTTGGGATTCAGCGGAATAGTGTAGCCCAGATCCAGGCCCCGGCTACCACTCGTCCAGTTATATCCAACCTGGAGCCGATCGCCCAGACCCAGGATATTGGCGTGGCTCAGGTTGATCTGTTGCCGTAACCGTCCGACGCTGGGAGAGCGGCCATTGTCGATGGCGTAGGTGGCTCTTAGGGGAGGAGCCTGTTGCACCCGAACATTCAGAATGCTGCTGCCCGTACTGGTTCCCGGGGCCAGCTCGGTGGAGATTGCGCCAATCAGCGGGTCCTGTTCTAACAGTTTGACCGCATCTACCAGTTGATCGATCTGGAGGGGGGCAGGTACCAGGCGGGCCAGCCGCCGTCGCACGTAATTGGCAGAGAGGGGACGGGCTAACCAGAGGAAGCCGGGGGGCTCCACCTTGACGTTGATGGTACCTAAGGATCCTTCTACCACCCGAATTTCAGGATTGGCCCCCTGCAGCACTTCCGCAGGCACGTAGGCTCCCGAGTTGATGTAACCCCTGTCGGTATAAAGCTTGGTAATGGCTTCGCTGGCCCGTACTAGCTCGGCGGGGGAAAACCGCCGATTAAATACTGCCGGATCTTTTGGGGGAGTCGTCTGACTGGGGCCAGTCGCGATCGTCCCCTGCACAGCCTGGGCCAGTTGTTGTTCCGAGAAGCGAGTATTCCCCGTAATTTTTAGCCGTTCAACATACACCCCTTCCCGGCGGGCCGTCTGCTGACTGGCGGGGGCAGATTCACTGGCGATGGGAGTTGTTGGGGTAGAAATGCCACCACCGGGAGCAGCAGGTTGGGTCGGAGTAGCGGTATCGGGTTGGGCGGGTAAGCCGGTTGTGGGGTTGCCCCTAGAAGGCAGGGGAGGAGCCAGGGCGACATTGCCCGAACCGGTGGGGGCACCCATCTGGGGAGATTGTAGTAATGAAGCAATCAGGGCCGTAGGCAGCGTTGTCTGACGGGGGGCCGCCCCTGGGCTGGCCGGTGCCGCTGACTGGGATTGACCGGGAGCTGCTGCCTCAGGCACAGCGTTCGCCACGATCGCCGGGGGAGGCGCGGCTTTGCCAAACCCCTGGCTGGTGGTCAAAGTGGTTTGGGGATCAGCCTGCCGCCTACCTACCTGGGTCTTTAGCGGAGTAGCGGGCGATTCCAGCGCTTCTGGAGGACTGACGGAGACGGTACCGGGAGACAGAATTGGGACGCGATCGCGCAGGGGGCTCTGCTGGGCCGACTGGTTGTTGCGATCGATGGAAAGGGGGGCAAAGGTTTCTTCCCTTTCCGATTGCAACAGACTCCGTCCGAGGATAAACACCCCCAGACCCAAACCACCGGTCAGGGCAAGCAGACTAACGGCTTTGAGGCGCTCTGAGAGAGTAATCTGGGCTGGGGGCTGCTGAGGGCTAACCAGGATTGGGCCGGTTACGGGCAGGGGGGCTTCATCAGTTGTTCTCATCACCAGACTCTCCACTAGGAATTGACGAGCGCAGCCAGTTCAGGATCTCACCCTTTAAAGTCCAGAGTGTACCACCTAGCGTTTCGCTGCAGGCGAGGGTAGGGGCTGTTTCGGTAGATTTTGACTCAGGGGAACCAGACCACTGGCCTGTAAGAGACGTTGCCCTTCCACGGTTCGCATCAGTTCTACAAATTTTTTCCCCAGGGCCGATCGCCGGTTATCCCTGGGGTAAACCACCACGATCGGATAACTGAGGGGATAATCCCCAGACTGAAATTTGTCTGGAGCCGGGAAGTAGGAACCCTTGCGATCGCAGAGGTCGGTTTCTGGGTCAATCTCCCGTCCATTGTTCAGAACGATGGGTTGAACCGCCGCCTGACCTACCTGACCGATCGCCAGGGGGTAGACCGAGCATTGCCCCCAGACTTCACTGATGGAGGTGAAGCCGATACTGCCGATCTGCTGGTCTTCAAAATCCCGAATGATCCGACGGAACAGGTCGATCGGGGGCAATTTCTGAATTTCTGGCAAGCTCTGGAGCTCGCGAGACTTGAGTACCCGTTGTTGAAAAATGGCAAGGGTTTCGGGGTTACTGGAGGCATAACGGCGCACCAGCAAAGCTGGGCCACCAACGGCAGTCCACTGATTTACCTGACCATTGTAGAGTTGTTGTACCTGACTTAATTTGAGCCGACCCTGAAGGGCCGTGGGCAACCCCTGCTGCCGTTCGGCATAGCTAAAAGAAACTACCGTCACCAGACCATCGTAGGCAATTTCCTGGGCCAGCAGGTCACTGGGCAATTCATCGACCAGGGGCATGACAGCAAAGTTAGCTGCGCCAGAACGCACCTGCTGCAATACTTCCTCCAGGCTGTCGGCGGGCTGGTACCGCAGTTGCAGGTTGGGTTGGGCCATCACCAGAGCTGACTCCAGACTTTGCCCCCGTTGCAGTAGATTTTGTTGTTGCCAGACCTTCCACCAGGTGCCATCCTGAATTGCCGTGAAGGTAAAGCTGCCGGGGGGAATGGCACTCACTTCAGACAGGCAGCAGGTGGCGATCTTGGGAACCTGGGGGGCAGAACGGGCGGCCGTCGGTTTCAGACGGGGTAGCAGCAGCATGGCTCCCGCCGCCAGTCCCAGGAGGGCCAGAAGCAACAGAGGTGTGACCTTACGGGGAGGGGGGGGCTGGCTCGCCAGACTATCCCAGGGCACCAGACCGATCGGAGCCTGGGCCATCAAGAGGAGTAAATCCTGGCGGGCCGCTTCGGCACTGGGGTATTTACCACTACGCAGGGAGTCGAGAAATTGGCGAAACTGAGGGTCGATCGCCAGGGGTACCTGGTCGGTTCCTCCCTGCAGGAGAGCCATGGCCAGATTGGCCGTAGCCCGTAAATCTTGCTGAATGGTATCTCGGGTCGCCTGGATCGATCGGCCCTGTAAGCCACTGCTATCAAAATATTGTTCCCACAGCAGCAGGTCACAGAGGTAGACAAAGGGCTGAGATTTTTGGTCTACCCAGAGAATCGTATCGAGGGAAAGATTGCCATGCACCAGCCCATTCTGAATCGTGCCGCAGGGAAAGATGAACTTTTGCCTGTGTAAAAAGTCCAGGGTTTGCAAAATTTGACTCAGGATTTCCTGCACCTGGGGTGGGGGAAACGGGCCGCGGGTTTCTAGCCGTTGCCCCAGGGTAGGAGCCTGATCCCGGGCATCGGTCACCAGGTAACACCGTTCGTAGGAGGCTGTGTCAGCGATTGCCTCGATCGGCTGGATCACTCGAAAGTCTTGTAACCGACCATCGGCCAGTTGAATTCCGGCCAGTCGTTGAAACCCACTTTGACGCTGGAGGGCTTCAGTTTTAGTGAAGCTGGTAGGGGGCAACAAAAATTCCTTAATTACCACCGGACGTTTGGAGGCTGTCTCGATCGCCGTAAACAAGTAACCGTTGCCCCTGGGCCGGAGGTAAGCCTCTGCTTTGTAATAGCCCAACCGTCCCTGAATTTCGGAGCCGTCCAGGATGCTGAGAATGGTGTCGTCGGGCTTGGGGGGGGCTGCTTCCAAACTTTCTGCTGCTTCCGGCTCTGGTTTGGGCGGAAACAGTTCGGGACGCAACTCATCCAGAACCCCTTTTAACCAGGAGTAGCGGCCCAGGTAACCAACCAGGTTGAGTCGGGTTGGCACCGGATAGCGGCGGAGAAAATTACGGAGCAGGACTTCAGCAATCTTTTGCATAATTTAGAGTCCGTCAGGAAATTTTGACGGTTTCAGCGGCCCTCAAAATTTAACTTTGAATCACCTTTCTGGCACCTACCTGGCACCTTTCTGGATTTTGCTATCTATCAACGCAGCAATTGACAGATCACCCGGAACGATCGCTGATTGCAGCATAGGCCGATCGTCCGCTTTCTGAAACTTGACGGAAGTCAGTACTTACCCCTGAAAAAAAATTGCTATTCTGCGATTGACGATCGATACCATTCAGGAGTCTGTTGTTATGGCAAAGGAAGTCGTTGCTCAACTGTTTCGGGCGGCTCAGACCGATCCAGGGCTACGGGAGCGCCTCAACCAGGCCGAAACGGTAGAACAATTTGTTGCAATGGCAAAGAGTTACGGCTATGACTTTACAATTGAAGAGTGGCAGGCTATGACTCAATTTGCCGTTGAAGAAGTGCCTGGAGCCCTATCTGAAATTCCGGGGATTTAGCCCTTTCTGTTGAATTGCCAAAACAACGTCTGGATCTATTGCTGGTAGAACGAAACCTGTGCGAAACCCGCCAACAGGCACAGCGATTAATTCGTGCCGGAGAGGTGACGGTTAACCAGCAGGTGATGGATAAACCGGGCACCGAAATTGATACTGCCGCCCTGATTCAGGTGCGGCAGCGATCGCCCTATGTGTCCCGGGGGGGTGAAAAGCTGGCCAAGGCTCTGAAGGAATTTGCGATTCCGATTCAGGGTCGCATCTGTTTAGATGGTGGGATTTCCACCGGAGGCTTTACGGATTGCCTGCTCCAGGCCGGAGCCAGCCAGGTATATGGAGTAGATGTGGGCTATGGACAGGTGGCCTGGAGCCTGCGCCAGGATGAACGGGTCCGCCTGCGGGAACGGACGAACCTGCGTCACCTGACTATCGAAGAGTTGTATGGTGGCGATCGTCCCCTGGCCGATCTGGGGGTGGTGGATGTGTCTTTCATTTCCCTGACCAAAGTCTTACCTGCCCTGCAGCGCTTGCTGGCTGCTCCCCAGGAAATGGTCTTACTGGTGAAGCCACAGTTTGAAGTGGGGCGCGAGCGGATTGGTAAAAATGGCGTAGTGCGGGACCCTCAGGATCAGGCTACGGCGATTTTGCAAGTTTTGCAGGCGGCGATCGATGCGGGTTGGGGCTACCGGGGGGTGACCTGGTCGCCGCTGGTGGGGCCAGCGGGAAATATTGAATATTTGCTCTGGTTGGATGCGGCCGAAAGTCAGGATCGATTGGGGGAAGCCACGCCGGATCTGGCTGCCCTCAAGGCGATCGCCCAGGCGGCTCGCAAAGATTTGTTCAACTCCCCGGCAGACGGTGAAAATGGGAGTCAGGGAGAGTAGATCGGGTCATGGAGAAAAGTTTTATTTTAGGAGCTTTGAATGAAAGCGACATTTACTGGCTCCAGACCAACGGCAAAACTGAACAAATTCCGGCGGGGAATGTGCTGATCGCCGAAGGCAGTCCGGTGAATACCTTTTACATTATTCTGTTGGGGCTGCTGTCCGTCTCCCTCGATTCGCAAGAAGGCCGGGAGATCGCCCGTCTGGGGAGTGGTCAGGTGTTGGGGGAAATGTCGTTTGTGGATGATCGTCCTTCGGCGGCGACGGTGAGGGCGATCGAACATTCGCTTGTACTGACGATTTCCCAGCGGCATCTGGCTTTGAAGTTGGAACAGGATGATGGGTTTGCAGCCCGGTTTTATCGGGCGATCGCGATGTTTTTGTCGAGTCGGCTGCGTAGTACGGTGGTGCAGTTTGGCTATAGCGAGGAAAGTCTGACAACGTTGCAGAAATCTAACGGGTAGTCCCTGGTTGTGGGGGGAATACTGGGGGTTAGTTTACTTTCCTGATGATGGGCGATCGGCGATTTCATTTTTTTTGTAGGAAGCAAGGTTTTCCTGGGTTTGTAAGGGCGCGATGGTTTTATAAGGTGCGCCTGTTTAGTCTGGCGGGAGTGGTGATGCTGGTGATTGTGTTTGGGCGATCGCCGATGCAAATCCTTTCTTCCCTGAATCCGACGCAGCCGATTTATGATTTGGGGGTTGCGGGGGGGAAGGGAGTTGCGGGAGGGCGGGATGCGATCAATTCGGGGAAGAGGCTATCAGGGTTAAAGAATAGGGGACGGGTAGAGCCGAACCTTGGGGGGATAGCCCCCCAAACCCCCCAGACTGAGGGGACGGTGCGTCCCCCCAGACCCCCCTCCAGAAAGGGTTAACTGTGGGAGGTGGGGAGCGCTTCGCATTGGTGGGGTAGCAGGGGTATTATTGGGAGGGCGGCTTTGCTTCGCCTATGGCGAAGCCAGGAACATATGGAGATTTAGCAATGAGAGTAGGGGTGTACTCTATCGTCTCAGGGTTGGGGTTGGTTGGTTTGGCGATCGCGGCTGGTACTCGGTTCCCTGGGTTCTCAGTTGCAGTGACCCAACCTGTGCAACAAACTAATCAACAGATTGAAAAAGCGTCAACACCGCCTGAAGTACTGCAAGCCAATTCAAAGGTTGCTGATGATTGCGTAGAGTCGAGTTTGGTGGCTCTGACTAAGGAACTGGAACTTCAGAAGTGCAGATTGAGTACAAATGACTGGTTCAACGGTCGATTAACTCTGAAGCAAGGTGACAAAGAAAGATGGAGATTTGCTTACCCTCAATCTACGATGGCCTCTGATTTCCAGGCTTTCTTAGCTGATCTAGATGGAAATGGAGCGCAGGAATTAATCATTGCCAAACACGATGGCAGCAGCAATGGAATCGCTATTCGTTACTGGACAGTTTATATTTTCCCTGAACCATTGTCCCATTCACTTCAGAAACCCCTTGAGTTTGCAGTTGAAGAATACGGCAGGCAAGGAACCTTTGTTCAGAATGGCAATCAATTTGAGATCTGGACAACTGAATGGCGGGGTAGCATTATCGGACAGCAGTGGCGTTATGGTAAGGGGCAATTGCTGCCAACAGAACACCCAATTCTAGAACGATGGTATTCCTTTAATTTTGAACGAGAGCGAGGTAAAACCTATCGTGATCCTCGCATTCCCTATTTATGGTTATCGTCGCCAAAGGTACAAGCCCATTCAGAACATCCTTTACTAAAATCAACAGATATTTTGAATTCTGAAGATGGAGTTATTCAAAATATCGTTAATCGCTGCAGCTCAAAAGATCACCCTTGTATAACTACAGTCACATTTAAGCCCAACCAAGGCAAACCTCGTTCCTATTCCTATAGTCGAAGTGGGCATCTATATACACCCGGAGAGGAAGCGCAATCCTTTGCATATTTTGGCGACTGGTCAAGTCGTAGAACCTACCCCCGAAGGTATTTACTAGCTGATTCCAGCAAATGGCTTCATGGTAGAACTGGTAAGCTCATCACTTACAAAAACAGAGTAGATAATCAGACCCAATTCAAAATTTTATGGTTGATGTAACTAAATGATGAGCAACTATATTTTTTCAGCTACTTAATCAGTTTTAAGGTTTCAATCAAACAGAAGTTTTGGGTTAATTACAGGTACCTATGGATTATTCACAGTTACAGTATCCAAGTAGCAAAATACCGCTTCTGGAAGCCTACGAAGGACGTTTTAACACTGCTTTCATCGCATTGCATCCTTTCTTTCGGATGCCCACTTCAGAAGATTGGAAACCGGTAGATTCAAGTACAGATTATCCCGATCGCCCTTACATCCGCTGTTATGGAAAACCCGTTTATTGGCAAACCATTATGAACGCGATCGACTGCAATGATTTAAGACGTTTTTATAAAGGGATGCGTACTTCAATTTCTGCATTGAATTGGGAATATGAAGATAAGGAAATGGCTGAATTGATTAGTGAATATACAGATCAAGCAGACATTTACCACCCAATGGAAGGCTATTTTGCTCCATTATTGATTGACCCAATTACGCAATATATTTCTGATGGACAGACAAATGATTTGTTCTATTTAGAGGAATTTAAAGAAGAACCGGAAGTCTTATCTATCGAAGCTGCCATTCAAAAGGATGACCAATCCTGGCTACGTGGTTCATTATTTGATGTCGATGTTAAACGATTGGCAACGGTATCCTGGGATGACTTTTTCACCGTAATATATGGCTCCAGAAGTGAACTGGATTCTTTGTTAGAAAATAAATCTCTGGAAGGGTTCTTCTGTAATCACCAAACCTTACATACCTGGTGCTGGCAAGACAAACCTATAAAGCCAATTTATACCAGATAGGGGCAGGTTCAATAGTTTGAGAAGGGTTAATAATTCCTATGTTTAAGAGCTTTCAAAGAAAATTGATTCACTCCTTCATAGCACTACTGGGATGTACCTATCTATCAGCTTGCAATACTACAACTACAAAACAAACTGAGCCTCCTCAAACACCAGCAGCAGATCCGATCGCCGATGCTACTCCTGAAGTAGCGAGACCCAGAGTTGATCCCTACGCCAGGTTAAACAGCAAGTTTTTGGCAAAACTCAAGCAAGTTCAAGATCCTGATTTAAGACAGGAATATCTTAATGGGATTCATTACTTACATAGACTGGCCCAGGAAAAACCAGAAAGCCGAGAGATTTTTGAAAAGCTGATTCAACACCAGGAGCAGACTCTAGATATTTTTCAAATTTGTGACGGGAAGGAAACCTGGACTAGTTTCAGGTGGATAACTTTGTATCACTCCCAATTCTGGAAACGAGTTGATGGCAGTTATCTCGTTTTGTTGATTTGTTCAACGGGTACATCAAATGGCCGCTTTGTACCTTTCCTATATTCCGAAAATAAAGGTAAGGCTACATTTAAACCTCTCAAACTAGCTCAGTTTTGGAAGAAAGAGGATGGCACGATTCAACGGGTCGAGCCTGAAGTGGCAGCTGGTCGATCGTTCCCCGATAGGGAGCAATGGTTTGACCCTACAACAGAGGAATTACGTATCTGGACAAAACTAGGTGGAGGCGCAGCACCCTGTGACACGAAAGGAACCTATCGTTTGCAGAATGATGCATTTGTCCTTCAAGAGTTCACAGCCCGGTTTGACTGTGATACGCCGAGAGAGTATGAGAAGCTATACCCCTAGTAAGCGTTATTACCAGAGGGGTAACAACGCTTACTCACTAAAGAAAATAAACCTGCTCTAAAGCAATGCCGCGATTTCCCGCAGGTACACCTTGCTGAAGGACTCGCCGGAGTTGAGAACGAACTGCTCTACTAAGCCCTGACGCTGGATTGAAACTGTGTCTGCTTTGAGGATGACCACAATTTCTTCGGCAATTTTGTCTCGGGCTAAGACCATTTCGGTTTTACTTGGGTTGTCTAAAACCACCAGATTGCTACCGCAGTAAAACATTCCATCCCGTTCCAGAACTTCTTCCGGGTACTCGGTAATCAATAGATCCAGCTTGGGATGGCGCAGTAAATTCTGGACATTCATGTTGTAGTCGGCATGAATTGGTTTCATCGATCGGTTAATGAAAACCGCATCCCGACAAACCGCGCCCACCGTCCAATCGGGGTGGTGCAACAGAATGGAGTCGATCATTTCCTGCAGGTCACTGACCGTAATCCGGTTGATACTGACGATGGGAATACGGGCAGCTTTGCCAGAGTCAAAGAAGGTTTTGAGAATATGGGCCGGTACGTCAACACTGTCGCCGATCGCCGGTTTCAGGTGCATAAAAATGCCGGGGGCGGCATTGATCTCAATAATCCCAAAATCCCCTTCTTTCCAGGACTGGCTCAAATCCTCGGCAACCACATCGATTCCCAGACAGGTCAACTGAAAGTGCTGGGCAATATCCTGGGCCAGAACGATATTGTCGGGGTGAATGATCGCCGTGGCATCTACGCTCAGGCCCCCGGCGGAGAGGTTGGCAACTTTACGCAGATACACGGTTTCGTCGGGGTTCAGGACGCTATCCAGAGAGAGTCCCTGTTCTTCCAGGTAGCGCTCCATCGCGTCGTCCGTCTTAATTTTGCCGAGGGGAGAGGTAGGAGTGTCACTGCGAGCCAGGGAACGATTTTCCCGATCGATCAGAGCTTTAATCGTCGATCGGCCATCTCCAGTGACCGAAGCAGGCTGCCGTTCGGTGGCGGCGACAAACCGGCCATTGACACAGAGCAGACGATAGTCCTTACCGGCGATACTCTGCTCTACGATTACTTCCAGCAAACCATCCTGGGGAATGGCGGCTACGGCTCGATCGAAGGCCTGTTCCAGTTCATCGGAGTTCTGCACATTGGCGGTTACCCCATTCCCTTTATGACCAGAGACGGGTTTGACTGCTACCGGGTAGCCCACCTTACGGGCAGCGGTCAGGGCTTCTTCTGGGGTGAAAACTACACTCCCCTGAGGCACCGGAAACCCCCAGGTATGGAGAAAGGCTTTACAGTCGTCCTTGCGGGTCGTAAAGTCGGAGTCCAGATGGCTGTCGCGATCGAAGGTGGTAGCCACCCCCCGCACCTGATGCTTGCCATAGCCGTACTGCATCAACCCTTCATCCCAGAGATAAAAGGTCGGAATCCCCTGCTCCTGGGCCGTCCGCATCAGGGCATAGACTGTCGGGCCACCATAGACCGACTGGCGAAACATGGCCTGCAAGACTTCAATCTGGTCATCCAGGTAAAATTTTTGTTCCTGGTTGATCGCTTCAAACCAATCCCATACGGCATAAATTACAGACCGGCTGGTGCGCCCATGGAGGGCCTGGACGGCAATCCGATAATGGCTGTCACAGTCCCGCACACTGTAGCGATCGCTGATCAGTTCCATATCCAGCTTGCCAACTTCCGCCACCGCCCTGGCAAACAGATGGGCATAGGTGGGGTAGGTTTCGTCCCGTAGATGGGGATAGCGATCGGCAATCACCGCCAGGTACTCCTCAATACTGAGGGGTTGCTGGGTACCCGTGAGAGCCAGGTCAAACACCGAAGCCGTTGTTTCCAGGTAAGGGTTGGCTCCTCCATAGTGGCGAAGATTAAAAATATCAAAGGCATCCGATCGGCGCGCGTTTACCCGTACCGTCTCAATTGCTTTATCTAAAACCATAGCTACGCCCTACTTCTACCAGGTAAACCCTAGCCTGGGAAAATGGGGCTAACCTCTATCAGAAGGGTTGTCTCTGGCAAGGGGAGGAAAGACTGACTGGGGATGTATCCCGGTTGACAGGTGAACTTAATTGTTAAATTTTTTACAAATAGAGCATTGCTAGTGTTAGGAGACAGCAGCCATGACTCAGCTTACTGATCTCAGACAGGAAGTTCATAAGTTAGCTGAAACGGCATTTCATAAACACCTGATCTCAGGTTATGGGGATGGTGAGTATGCCGAAGCCTATCAGATTGTTTATCAGGGCAAACCCAAACATTTTTCCCTGGAAGCGGCCCACCGATTTCTGGCAGGCTTACTGCGGCGATCGTAGTCCTTAAAAAACAGGGACGTTCTCAGAACGTCCCTGCAACTATAGACAACTGAGGGAGAACATGGCCTGGTCAGACTAACCCTGGGGGACGGCTTCCTTAGCCAGAAACTTTTCTAACTCCGTCAGGGCATCGGCATCTACCTTGGTCTGCATCGGACAGAATTTCGGCCCACACATGGAACAAAACTCTGCCGTTTTGTAGATATCCGCCGGTAGCGTTTCATCGTGGTATTCCCTGGCCCGATCGGGGTCGAGGGCCAATTCAAACTGGCGGTTCCAGTCAAAGTTGTAGCGGGCGCGCGACAGCTCATCATCCCGATCGCGGGCTCCCGGACGGTGACGGGCAATATCGGCGGCATGGGCGGCAATCTTGTAGGCAATCAGGCCATTCCGCACATCTTCTGCGTCGGGTAAACCCAGGTGCTCTTTTGGTGTGACATAGCAGAGCATGGCAGTGCCATACCAGCCCGCCATCGCAGCTCCGATCGCGGAGGTGATATGGTCGTAGCCGGGAGCAATATCGGTCACCAGAGGCCCTAACACGTAGAAGGGGGCTTCTGAGCATTCTTCCATTTGCTTCCGCACATTAAACTCAATCTGATCCATCGGCACATGGCCGGGGCCTTCTACCATCACCTGGATGTCGTCTTCCCAGGCTTTGCGGGTGAGTTGCCCCAGGGTTTTGAGTTCGGCTAACTGGGCCGCATCGGAAGCGTCATGGGTGCAACCGGGGCGGAGAGAATCTCCCAGGCTAAAGCTGACATCGTACTTCTTGAAAATCTCGACAATATCGCGGAAGTGGGTGTACAGCGGATTTTGCTTATGGTGAGCCAGCATCCAGCGGGCCAGAATCCCACCCCCCCGGGAGACAATCCCGGTCAGACGGGTTTTAACCAGGGGTAGATGCTCAATCAAAATCCCGGCATGGATGGTCATATAGTCCACCCCCTGTTGAGCATGCTTCTCAATCACATGGAGAAAATCGTCGGGGGTCAGCTTTTCAATATTCCCATGCACACTTTCCAGAGCCTGATACACGGGAACGGTGCCGATCGGGACGGGAGAAGCCTGAATGATTGCCGTTCTAATCTCATCCAGGTTGCCTCCACCGGTGGAAAGATCCATCACCGTATCGGCCCCATATTTAACGGCCAGGTGCAGTTTATCCACCTCTTCCTGCAGGTTAGAAGAATTGGGAGAGGCTCCGATATTGGCATTCACTTTACATTTGGAAGCAATGCCAATGGCCATGGGTTCCAGGTTGGTGTGATTAATGTTGGCCGGAATAATCATCCGCCCCCGCGCTACTTCCTGACGAATTAAATCAGCCGGCAGGTTTTCTCGCTGGGCCACATAATGCATCTCTTCCGTAATCACACCCTGCCGGGCGTAGTGCATCTGAGACACATTGCTATGTCCCCGCCGCTTGGCGATCCATTCTGTACGCATATTCGGTTCCTCAGATAAACAGCTTCCCTCCGCCGGTATAACCCGGACTCAGGTTCTAAGGGTGTAATCTCAGCCTGACGATCCAGGCACCCCTAGCTTGAAGGCGATTTTATCATCCGAACCGAACGACTACAGCCCCGTTCCTAAATCTTGACTTACCGCAACGTTCCGTTGTTCAGGATCATAAATCATTTAAAACCAACTTTTTAATAGTTGAAAGCACAGCAGAGCCGCGCTTTCAACTATTAAGTTCCGGGTTTTATTACATTCACGGTGCTGGGCCGTTTATTCAAAAATTCTTGGGTAGGGGAAAGGGTGAGCGATAAAGTCCTAATTTCTGTTTGAGTAGTAGCCAGAAAAAGGGTAAATCGTCCACTAAATAGCGTTTCCACAGGCGCTTGGGGTCGCATCCGATGCGAAATAACCATTCCATTCCCAGGGTACTCATCCATTTGGGAGCCCGTTTGACCACCCCGGCTTCAAAGTCGATCGTGGCCCCTACCGCCAGAAAAATCTTGATATTGGGGAGTAAGTGGCGGTACTTGTAAATCCATTTCTCCTGTTTGGGAGCCCCGACGCCGATCGCCAGAACCGTAGCACCCGATTGATTAATCAGGTCAATAATTTCCTGGCATTCCTGTTCCTTTTTCTCAAATCCAAAGGAAGGAGAATGGGAGGCAATAACAATCTCTCGCCCAACTTTTTGGTTAATTTTAGCCCGGGCTCGATCGGCAACACCGGTCGCCCCCCCTAACAGAAAAATCCGAATGGCGTCATTGGACGCGTGATGCTTACAGAAGGCGGGAAAGAAATCAGAGCCCGAAACCTTTTCCCGCAGGGGAGTGCCTAAAAAACGAGAGGCGTAGATTAAAACCTGACTATCACAAACTTTATAGTCAGCAATGGAATAAACCTCCAGGAAATCTGGATCCTTCTGAAGTTTCATCAGATGATCGACGTTGGGAGTCATAACCACCCCCTGATCAAGCCGGTCTAATAACTCGGTCAGAGTCAAATTATCAAGTTCAAGATTGAGCAGCCTGACCTTATTGCCAGAGGAACGGTTCAGAACTCGTTTGGCTCTGGTCGAACGAGAACTTCTAAAAAGGCGCGGCAACTTACTGCCTGCTAAAAGTTTGCGAAGTTCTTTTGGTTTACGGCGACTTTTTTTGGAGAGAATCGAACTTGACGAGTGATCAGTCATCTTTCTTTAGCCAGGGAAAGGGCGGCATCTGTCAATCATGGTTGTTTTTAAAACCCAGGGTTACTAACGGTGGAGAGTAAGCCAGGAAAATTCTTCTGAAAAGGGTTAATACAACAGCGACAATTTGTAATTTCAGAAATTAGCTACTAAACGGACAAATCTTGCGGTAGAAACCTAACCCACTTTAAATCAGGGGGGCTTTTAGTTAGACCCAATATAGTTCAGGACAGAAAACCCTCAAGATTTTTTTTAGACAGCTTTACAAAAAAAACATCTTTGACCAGCCGCTATTAACCTTTTATGTTTTTGCCGCCTTTACCCCTGCAAACCGCTGAATTTAGGTGGGTTTAATCGCCAGCACTAATTTTTATCTCTACCCAAATAAGCTTACTCTAAACCATCAGATTTTCTGATTTAAGAAGAAATATAAAAACCGCGAATAAAAATTTATACACCATAAAAAAACGGCATCAGGGAAAACTCTGATACCGTTCTTCTCCAGAGGTTTGAATTGGCAGTTAAGACTGCTGGTTCCAGGCCTGGGCTGCGTCGGAAATGGCCTGATCTACCGTTTTTTGATCCAACATGGCAGCCTGTAAATTTTCATAGATCAATTGCTGCAACTGCTTCATATTTTTCATCGCCGGAATTAAAACTTCTGCGTCTTTCAGTTGGGCGGCACTGATCCGACGGGCCTTATCTACGGGGGTAGCATTGGCCGGTTCTGACTGAAAGTAAGCATCTTTCAGGGCATTGACCGTAGAAGGCAGAACATTGGCCGCTTTGGCAAAAGTGAGCTGGTTGGCATCGTTGGTGACAAATAGCGCAAACTTCAAAGCTGCCTCGGGAACATCGGTATCCTTCGGAATTACCAGGTTCATCACAGCAACGTTTTTCTTGCCGGTTTCTCCACTGATCTGGGGAGCCGTAGCAGAAGCCTGGGCGATCGTTGGCGCATTTTTGGCAATGGTGTTGAGAAATTCTGCCCCCGAGGCCAGAACTGCCGTATCTCCCCGCTGGTACAGGTCGATCGCATGACGATGCCCCTCGGTCAGGGCTTCCTTGGGCATGGCCCCATTCTTGTAGAGGTCAACCCAGTACTGGAAGGCCGCTTTACCTTTAGGGGTATTAAACGCCGCTTTACCATTGGCATCTACCAGCTCGACTCCCATCTGCACAAAGGATTCCAGCAATTCTCCCGAATCCTTAGGAACAACCGTCGTAAAAAAAGCGTACTTGCCAGTTTTAGCTTTGATTTGTTGCGCGATTTTTGCCAGGTCGGCATAGGTAGCAGGCGGTTGGTTGATTCCGGCTTGCTTAAACAGGTCAGTGTTATAGATGGTGACGCGAGTAGTTAGATACCAGGGCAAGCCAAAACTCTTGCCATTCAGAGTGCTGGCTTTCCAGATGTTGGGTAAATAGAGCTGTTGTACGTCCGGCGGTACTTTACCGTCCAGAGGTAGCCAGGCATTGCGTTCTGCTAACTGAGAAGCAAAGTTAGGGTTGAGATTAACCACATCCGGAGCGGTTCTGGCAGAAACCGCTGTCAGAATTTTACTTTCCATATCGGCCCAGGGCACATCTACCCAGCGCACCTTCAGGGTAGGGTTGGCCTGTTCAAAGGAAGCGATTAACTGGTTGAAATAGTCGGTAAATTGAGGTTGGAGCTGCATCGTCCAAAACTCAATTTCCTGTTTGCCTGAGGCAGATTGCCCATTGTTGGAAGTCGGGGTACCCGATCCACAGCTTACTAACCAACTTAAAAGACAGCCTAGCAGGGCAAATAGTCCTAGGCGTTTCCAGGCAGGTATCCGACTCATTTGTATTTTACCGACATAGTGAATTGACAACAAAGGCAATCTCTATGGTACGACCAGCGGTTGATGATTGTAGAGCTGGCCCCGGTCAACCTCTCCTCCTTTTTAAATAGAACGAAAACCATCGATATGAAGAGGTAAGCAGCAGGACAAAAAATTACCGTCTTTATATAAAGCGATTAATAAAGCCTGATTTATTCCTTTTCTAAAACTTTGATACAGGGCGAACCTATGAATACCTTCCGTCTGGCGGCTATCTTGACCGCTCTCTTAACTCCTTTGGTACCCGGAATGGTTCTCAGCCAATCGGCTATCCAGGCTCCGGCTCCGGGTTCAACTCCTGCCTTTCCGACGGGAGTCACTACAACCACTCCCGGAACGGTTAATGGCACTGGTACTACGACCGGTGGGGCAACGACGGGGGGAACCATTACGGCTCCGATTCCGGTTTCTTCGCCTACCACGATTCCTAATGGAGTCCAGATTTCCCCTACCGGAAATGTTCAAACCAGTGGGGGCCAACCTTCAGCTACCGGTTCTGCGGTGCCCAATCAGGCAGTTAGCCCTACGGCCCCAAATGTGGTGCAAATCTCTCCCAACGGAACGGTGCAGCTCTCTCCCAACAATATTCAGTTGTCTCCCAACGGCAATGTCAGAACTGGAGTCGATCGCTCCTTTCCTGGGACAGTAGGGCCTGCGGGTGGGACAGTGATCGATACCACCAATGGCACAGGAGTCAATACGAATGCGCCGGGGGCTGGCGGGGCAACTCCGGTTGTACCGGTAGTGATACCTGGGGGGGCTCAATCGGCTACCCAATCACCCACTGTTATTGTGATTCAATCCTCTCCTAACGGTGCGATTCCCTCCTCATCGGTGAGTCCGGCTGAAACAAACTCTCCCAGTTTGAATCCGGCACCCGTGGGAGGTACGACGGGAACTTTAGATGCTCAACTGTTGCAGGCTACCTGTAATCAGAACTGGCAGCAGGCGATTCAGGTCGTCAACCGGGCCCTGGCGGCAGCTCCGGCCAATCAAACGGCCTATCGGGCCCAACTCACCTCGTACCGCAATCGATTACAGAGCCTGCAGGCCAGTCAGGTGCGCGTCCCCAACTGGTCACAACAATGTAGTGGTAATTTTACGGCGACCTTTTTGCGGTAAGAAAGTCCGGAGGCATTGGAGTTCATTTTGATCGTCTCTAGAGATGCGAAGCTTCGTGTCTCTAGAGAGTTTAAAGTTGGGCGATCGTTGCTCTGTGTGACATTTCAGGGATCGGACGGAGTGGCAGCTCTACAATTTGATTATTCAAGCACTTTATATAAGAGGGAATCGAGCAGATAAATCCCTCAATTTTATCTATGAAAACATTGAATAAGTCAGCGATCGCGCAGACAGACTCATCTCACCCAGAGACGGCTCTTTCCCTGGGGGACTATGCTTATTACATTGTGCGGGAGCAGTATCAAAGCATTATTAAGTTAAAGAAACAGGTGCTGGCCGATGAAGATCCGGAACACCTACACCACATGCGGGTAGGAACTCGCCGTCTCCGCACAGCCCTGCAGGTATTTGAGCGGGCGATCGTCCTGCCCAAGGCCGCCCAGAGCAAACGAGTCGGCTCCCTGGCCAGAATCTTAGGAGCCCTGCGGGATCTGGATGTCCAGATAGCGGACCTGCAAAAAACCTACTATCCTCAGGTGCCATCAGCGGAACAGAAAATTCTGAATACCTGGATCCATCACCTGGAAAAGCAGCGCCGAAAAGCGTTTGCCACTGTGAAAGATGCCCTCACCCATTCCCACTATGAAAAACTGAAAGCAGCCTACGATGTCTGGTTCGCAAAACCTGTCTACACTGAGCTGGCTCAGTTGCCTCTGACTATGTTGCTGCCAGATTTGCTCAGCCCCCTGTTATCTACCTTACTGCTTCACCCGGGCTGGCTGGTTGCAACCGATGGCCTCTCAGCGGCAACCAACCATACCTTACATGACCTGCGTAAAGCCTGTAAGCATGCAAGATATCAGACTGAATTTTTCATTCCTTTTTATGGAGAAACCCTGGGAACCTGGCTGGAAGAAGTGAAGTTACTGCAGGCAAAGCTGGGGAAACTCCAGGACAGTCAGGTTTTATCGGAGCTACTACAAGAAAACCGGGCCAAAGACCAGGATCTACCAGGGTTGCGTCAGGTGATCCAACAGATGCAAACCAGTGTGATGAACGATTGGGATACTCTCAGGCTGAAGTATCTTGAACCTGATTTTCGTAAGCATTTATACTCCTTAATTTTGCAGCCTGGAACAGCGGATGCTAAATTCCTACGAAAGATTGCTAAATCTCAATAAATTGCTATCAAAAGGGAAAAATTAGATTATCAAACGTTCACTCCTCCTTAACCCAGAGTCTCCTGAATTCGCTTAAGATTATTTTTGTGTAAAAAAATACAAAATGCTTCTTGTAAGAGCTGCGATCGCCCGCAGCATTTGCGAAAGCCGCGATGCCCTTTTTGTCAAAAATATCAATTTCGAGATTTGTCTGACAAATTCTCATTGATAAATTGCGTTTCTCTCAACTTGCAAAATAGTTTATGTCTCAAGACATAGGCAGTCACGCTATTGTTTGCTTCAAAGTATTTATGGCTTTGTAAGGAGTTATTTATGAAATCGGATGTCAAGAAAGAGTCAAATAAGGCCCCAGAATCAGCGACAGGTCATAACCCCGAATTCAACTTTGATCTGTGGGCAAAACAAGTCAGACCTCAACTTCTGGCTGCTTTACAAAAACGGGGAGGCCGCTACTAACTAGTTGCGGTACCTGGCTTTGCTAACGGATATTACAGGCTCGATCGAAACCCTGGCCCAGGGATTAAACATCTATACGTTGCAGGGGTTGGTCAGCAGCCAGAATGGTTTTGTACTACCAACCCTGGATGGTCAGTTGTTGCAGATTGGGTTGACCGGAACGCGATCGGTTCTGGTGGATCTGCTAAAAGCGGAACTGGGAGTGCCCTTCGGGATTACGACCAGCGGAAAAAATTTTGTCGTGACCGTTTCGGGCTATCAGCCAGTTCACTACCTGGTTGAGGTTACAGCCGATGGGAGATTTTCTCCGATCGCCAATCTCTCGGAAGCCAGTGGATTGTACGGTGCCCCCTTTGGGGTGACGATGGATCGGGATAGTTATGTTGTGACTCTGTCAACGGATGTGACGGAGTCTGGCAGTTTACTGGTGCGGGTCAGCAGGGGTGGCAAAGTTGAGCCGATCGCTGACCTGTCCCAATTTGGCATTCCCTTTGGCGTGATTAAGGATGGAGAAACCTTCATCGTGGCCCAGCAGCAGGGGCAACTGGTAGAAGTGAACCGGCAAGGCAAAACTGCAGTACTGATTGATCTGGTTCAGGCAGGGTTAGGAATTCCCTTTAATCTGATCAAACAGGGAACAGATTTTCTGGTGACAACCAACGCTGGCCTGGTGGTCAGGGTTAGCCGTGGTAGCAGTCCTGTGGTTCTGGTAGATTTACTCAAAGCCCGTCTGGGCATTCCCTCCGGAATAGCGATCCAGGGAACGAAGCTGGGCATTACAACCAATTCGGGCTACCTGCTACAGATCCCTCTATAAAAATATCTGCGGTTTAAGTACCCCTGACTCTGCCCCCCTGGCTGGGCTACTTCTGGCGGGCTTGAGTGGCTTTTTTATCGGGCAGGTTCCGCAGGGGAACCGATCGCCCCACATAAAATTGTCGTTCTAACCGACCCAGACCAAACCAGCCCGTTCCCAAAACTACGGTTGTGATCGCTAAAAGCCCAACGATCGACAAAGAACCATTACCTGTACTTACAAGGGTTGTGACAACCCAACCCAGAACAGTAGCGATCGCCAGACCAAAACGAATTTTTTCTAGATTGTTCAGGGCCCTACTACAACTCTGACATTTACAGGTGTGGGAATGGTAGCGATCCAGCAGGACAGAATTGGGTAGTGCAGAAGAGAGGGAACTGTGGGGAAAGGGATTAACACTGAACTGGTTGACCCACTGACGCAACTCCAGCACAAACCGATCGGCCGTGGTAGGTAAATAAAAGGCACGGGCAACGTTCTCGCTACCTCCTTTTTGCTCCAGGTAGCGTTCCTGATAATGCAGAAAAATCTGGTCATCTTCCAGAACAGAATTTTGTCCCAGATGGGAATACCAGCGGGGAGTCAGTTTCAAAAATAGTCCCGGCAATTTACTGGAAAACTTGAAGGGAAAGCGGGCAAACAGACGACATTCCCCTTTGCGAATCGGAGTGGCGTAGACCACCGTGAGGGTACGACCAAACTGCTTGGATGTCAGGTCATGCCACATCAAACCCGGGGCAATAAATGTAGTGTTTTGCCGTCCCAGTTTACCTCGCCGGGGGCCTTCAGCCCAGGTACCGATAAACCCCTGCTTACCCGATTCCAGAACTTCCAACTCAACCGGGCCAGCATTAGCCCGATTACCCACGGAGCGATGGTGAGTAAACGGAACATGACTGGCATCGATAACATTTTCCATCAGGGTCAGGGCATCGTAGGGCAAATCTCGAAAGGTGTTGAGACAGACCCATTCCTCGGATGATTCCTCCAACGGTTCGACGATCGGAACCATTACCTGACTGGCATTCTCCGGTTTACCGGCATAAACAAACAGGAGACCCTGACGTACTACCGCAGGCAAAGCAGGAACACAGGCCCGTTGCGACTCCTGCGCCCTGCCCCCCTCAGACTGCTGCGGGATGCGATCGCACTCACCTGTTCCCGTAAAGGCCCACCCATGGTAAGGACATTCCAGCAGGCCATCCTCGGCAATTCTGCCCTGGGAAAGGGGAGCCAGCCGGTGGGGGCACTGGTCAGCAAACACTCGCCAGGTTTGAGCTATCTTGTCCCACCAGATCACCAGGTCGCGCTCAAGCAGAGTAAAGGTTGTCAGCTTTGCCCGATTCAGGTCTGCGACATAGGCGATCGGATACCAGACCTCCTGCCAATCAAACCGGGATGGATCATCTCCACCCAGGGGTCTTTTCTCAGCCTGAGACTCTAAAATTGAAGAGGATAGATCTATGGAAGCTGGAACTGATGAAGTTGTCATAATGTCCGGCCTGACAGCGAGTTTCCATTTCTTTAAGTTTTGTGTACTTAAGGGAAAATTTCAACCTCCTCTAAGGAAATTTCAGACAGGGGCAACCTAAAAGCAGGCTAATCAGGACGAATGACCCCCTGCAAAAATAGTCCAAATTTAGTCCATTCTTAAAACAAGGCTGAAAATCTCACGACGAAATGCCTTTCAGCCAAGACTTTCAGAGAAAGATAAAAACTTGACATCCTGCGTGAACCGCAGAAGTGCAAGAAAATCTCACCCTTCTAGTCAAGCATCCATACCAAAACAGCCGTCTCAAATTAGAAGATTGAGTCTTTTAATTGGTCTTATTTTTAGTCCTGTATTCTTATTTGAGACTGATAAACTCCAGTCTCAATCTGGACTCGTTAACCCCATAGCTCTGGAAAATTTGGGGTGTGAACCCACCACTCGCCATGCAGGCCGCTTTCGGACTTCCAAGCTATTTATCAACCCTGTCTCATTAGTCCCATAAAAGTCCAAAAGATAGTCTAAAAATCTCATTTGAGACAAAACTGGCACCTTAGGTTCCTGGAAAATAAATGGAAATTTTCCTTCCGTAACCCCAACTTCCTCCGCAAATCCTGTCTCGCTTGAGACAAGCTAGGCTCAAATGAGTCTCAAACTTATTCTTGAAATCTCATATAAGACAGCCTGATCCAGGTACCGGTTCCTGATGGAATCTGTTCAATCGACTGTGTTTCATGAGTCTCATGCAAGTCCAGACAATGGTCTCAAAATCTCAAAAGAGACAAGAATGCCGAAATTGACTTCGGCTAGATTCGTTGTCTTAGCTGTCTAGCTAGCTAATCTAAACCGGAATCTCGATCGATCTGGTTTTGTCCCATATTCTCGCCTTAGTCTCAAGCTGGGTCTTGGTTTAAGGCAGTGAATCTCATACGAGATAAATTTGTCTTGCTGGCTCATTTAAGTCTATTAATGAGACTTGAACGAGTCTTGATTATCTCATTTTTAGACAAGAAGTTCAGCCACCGAACTGGATTGACCAGGCTCATCGTTTTCTTTTGCGGCTCTCACAATTCTCGATCGTCTTTGTCAAAAAGCGGGATTACTAGATCAGGAACGACCGGAGTAGTGTCCCATGAGTGATTTATTTAAGGGGTTTGAGCAACTACTGGAGCTTGCTAAAGCCCTGGAAGAGAAGGCCGAAAAGGGCGAATTGAAGACTGACATTCAGATCAATAGCCGCAGCTTCAGCAGTATTCCGCGGCAGGGAAATATCCCCAGTGGAATGGGTGTCAGCCGCATGAATGTCAATCCTCCTGGCCCTACTCCCGCCAGTCCGGAGCCGGAGGTTGTGATTACGCCTCCCACCACTGGTGGTTCCGCCGATACCCCCTCCTTAAAGGAAGTAGGCGGGCTGTCTGAGGTGTTAAAAGAATTGCGGGAACTGGTCGAAATTCCCCTCAAGCGTCCGGATCTGCTGGCCAAACTGGGTCTGGAACCACCCCGGGGTGTGCTTTTGGTTGGCCCGCCCGGAACCGGTAAAACCCTGACGGCCCGCAGTCTGGCGGAAGAACTGGGGGTTAACTACGTAGCGATCGTCGGCCCAGAGGTGATGGGTAAGTACTACGGCGAAGCCGAAGGGCGGTTACGCAGCATTTTTGAAAAGGCAGCGAAAGCTGCTCCCTGTATTGTTTTTATCGATGAGATTGACAGCCTCGCCCCCGATCGCAGCAAAGTTGAAGGGGAGGTTGAGAAACGGCTGGTAGCTCAATTGCTGGGTCTGATGGATGGTTTCGCCAAAACCACCGGAGTCATTGTCCTGGCTGCAACCAACCGTCCAGATCACCTGGATCCGGCCCTGCGTCGTCCCGGGCGGTTTGACCGGGAAGTACAGTTTCGTGTTCCCGATCGCCCCGGTCGTCTGGAGATTCTCACCATTCTCAGTCGCGCCATGCCCCTGGATGCCACCGTCGATTTAGAAGCGATCGCCGATCTGACCGTGGGTATGGTCGGGGCCGACTTAAAAGCAGTTTGTCAGAAAGCAGCTTACAGTGCCCTGCGCCGCCAGGTTCCTTCCCTCGATACCGAGATTCCTGCCAGCATGAGTGTGAATCGGGATGACTTCCTCCAGGCTTTGAGGGAAGTCAAACCTTCCGTGTTGCGATCGGTCGAGGTCGAGTCACCCAATGTTCCGTGGGAGCAGATTGGGGGGCTGGAAGAAATCAAACGCACCCTGCAAGAATCCGTAGAGGGGGCACTGCTCTATCCCGAACTCTATCAACGCACCGGAGCCAAAGCCCCCCGGGGAATTTTGCTCTGGGGGCCTCCCGGCACCGGTAAAACCCTGCTGGCGAAGGCAGTAGCTTCCCAGGCTCGAGCCAACTTCATTGCCGTCAACGGGCCAGAACTTTTGAGCCGCTGGGTTGGAGCAGCCGAACAGGAAGTGCGAGAACTGTTTACAAAAGCCAGACAGGCAGCGCCCTGTGTCGTTTTCATTGATGAGATTGATACGCTGGTTCCGGCCCGGGGCAAATTCCAGGGAGATTCTGGGGTCAGCGATCGGGTAGTGGGTCAACTCCTGACCGAACTGGATGGTTTACAGGAATGTGTGAATGTTTTGCTGGTGGGTGCCACCAACCGACCGGATGCCCTCGATCCGGCACTGCTGCGGGCTGGACGGTTAGATCTGCAACTCAAGGTAGATCTGCCCGATTACGACAGTCGGTTGGCGATCTTGCAGGTACACAATAGCGATCGCCCCCTGGCAGAAGTAGACCTGGCGGTGTGGGCTACCCAGACCGAAGGCTGGAATGGTGCGGATCTGGCCCTGCTCAGTAATCAGGCTGCGTTAGAAGCCATCCGTCGTTACCGCAAACAGGGCAGCACAGACCCCAGCACAATCCACATATCTACGGATGACTTCACTCACGCCTACCAACTACTGTCAAATCAACGCCAGTCTATCTAGCGTTCCTGTTGATGGTTAATGCCTAATTGTTGAGTTCGTTTCCAACCGTAGGGTAACAGTACGTAACACAGCTGCTTTACCCTACGCCCTATTCTTTCAGTTCCCAATCCTCCTATGTTTCCAGGCCAGACCTCCGATCCGGTTCGCCAGCATGCTCTTGCCGCTTTGACTGGAGCTTTCGTTGCCCAGGGGCATCCGACTGAGTACGCCACCCACATGGCAACGGCGGCTATTTTTCAGGCAGATCTGGAATTGCGGAATGCCCAACTGACCCGATTGCTGGCATGGCTGAAACAGGAGCATGAGGATATCTATACTGATGCCCTGGCTCTGGTTGAAAGTACCCGGGAAGAATTTGAACGGCGGGTTCAGTCTTAACCCCTTGGCAATTTCCAGAAATATTTCTGGGAATACCAGCGAGGTTTTGTCTCAGCTCGTCGCGCCTTAAAAATTGACTCGGACTGTTGTCCGGCCCTGGGCCCGGTTGACCGTAAATACCGCTGAATCGGGAGCAGTCTGGAGAAAAGCCTGCACCTCTTCAAAGCGCTCTACTGCAACTCCATTGATAGCGATCAGGCGATCGCCGGGCCGCAGACCACTTAAAGCGGCGGCAGAACCAGATTCTACCCGCTGTACCATGAGAGTTCGGACATCCAGTACCACTCCCAGACGGACTCCACTTCGAGGAGGCTCAGGTTGCACACCGGTTTCGGTTACGGGAGGTGGGGCCGGTGGGGTGACAGGCACTTCAAAAACAATTTCGGGAGGAGCAGAGGTGGAAGCCGGATTTGTCCCCGGAATGGTTGGGACAACAACGGCATTGGGGCCGCTGCCGGATTGCGGATAGGCCGGGCTGAGTTGATTATTGGCAACCGGCAGTTGGGCCAGGGTAGAAGAAAGGCCCGAGGGTGCCGATCGTTGCTTGAGGGTGGGAGATCCCATAGCTACGATTGTCGGTGGTTGGGGTTCATACCTGGCAACCATGGGGGTAAGAGCCCCGGGTCTGGTTTGTTCAATAAAGTTACGGATAGCCTGAACGCTGGTGGCAAAACTGATGCCGGTATTTCTTCCCGCAGGGGTTTCCAGAATCGCCTTATTCACTCCAATCATTTCGCCCCTGGCATTGAGTAGCGGGCCACCGGAATTGCCGGGATTGAGCAGCAGATTCGATTGTAAGTCCCCGTTTCCTTTGACCGATTTCAGGGTGCCCGAACTCAACACCCCCTCCCGTCCAAACGGACTACCAATGGCACAGACAGCCTGCCCCGATCGCAAACTTGGCTGTACTGCCAGGGGAACCGTAGGTAGCTCTCTGTTGGCATCCAGTTGAATGAGAGCCAGGTCATGGCGGCGATCGGTTCTGAGCAGCTTTCCCTGGTAGCGTTCGCCACTGGCCAGTTTGACATAGATTGGTTGTCTGCTGCCATTTCGCACCGTATCCTTTACGACATGCTGGTTGGTCAGCACTAACCCATCTCGGCTCACGATACTGCCAGAGCCAATTTCGTACCCGGCGTAAACCGTTACAACAGCCGGTTTAATCGCCTGACAACTCATTCCCCTACCCGGAACCTGGGCGATGGCTGGGGTCGGCACACCGGCCACCGGAGTTAGCAAAGTAGAGGCCGCAAACAACAGGAAAAACGGATGTCTCATGGTGTCTTAAATCTCGCAGTATCCCGACTGGAGGGTATTTTTTGCCGAACAACTCCTCTCCGACCTGGGGGCAGGTCAGACCCGAAAATTTGTCATAGGGGCTGGTAAGGGCTCTAACTCAACCTGTTCAGGTTAACGAGTAGGTGTTAGAACCTCCCCTGGATGAAAGCTTTGAAGTACCCTGGGGGTACCCTCACCTTTCAAAATCCTGACAGTCCAATCCGGATGGTTTCAAGATTTGACAGGAGCGATCGTACAAAGGTGAGACTGACCAGAATGGCAAAAGGTTCACCGGTTTGAATTAACGGTTTAGGGATGAGAATAAACCAGAGGGTTGTCGCGCCGATCGCTCAGTTCGTGAGGGGAAATTGACCAGCGTCATGGAATGTTTTGCCCATGTCCCCAGTCCTTTTATTTGCAAGCATTTCCATCGTCTGTTGCCGGATTGGCCCTGTCCGGCCGCCTCAGTTCTGATCGTGTTGCAACCCTGCGCTTATGATCTATCGGAACACACCCCCCAAACCGAACGCCAGAAACAACAACTGCGCCAAAGATTTTTACGGTTTGGCTATCGGGTGGCTACTAAACTGCAAGCCCTTGGTCACCTTGCCGATGTTTTTGACCCCCGAACGGGATTGCCCCTGCTTTCTCAACCGGGATCAATTCAGTTGGATGATGTAGCGGTTGTGCAGTTTTGCCTGGGTTATCCAATCCTGGAGCGCCAGGGTTGTTCTATCTTGCTCCATCCCCTCTGGGGCAGTGCGGTCTATCCTTCGATTTTGCTGTCTTCCGCTACACCAACCATTTTGGAACAGGTGAGTCAGGAGGTCAGGGGAGAAACCTGCCCGTCGGAGGTCTGAACCCAGATGCTAGTCTTCCGTGATCGCCTTTTTCCAATGCCACCATTCCCTCGTCTCCGGGGGTAAATTGATAGAGTAAAGGGTAATCACGATCGGCTCCAGGGTTCCCTGCCCTAAAATCTCCACGCTATAGGAGGGATGACCTTTGGTTGCCATGTCGGGCACAAATCGTTTGCCAATCCGTCTCCAGCTTGGTTCCTTGCTACGCCATTGCAGACGGCAGCAGGGCCAGGGTAATTGTTCGCGATCGAACAGGCGACAGCAGGGGCCAAGAACTCGATAACTGAAATGCCCCCCCGGACTGAAGAAAATTTGCCCGTGTGCCAGCGGATGAGACATTGGCGTGAGTTTCTTCAGTGGTTCCATCAATCTGTGTTTAAACCTCGTCAATTCTGAACCCGTTGCCCTGGCTAACGGCGAGATTCGGCAATTAAGTCGCCAATGGCAGCAATCAGCAGAAAAACTCCTGCCACGGCCAGGGCTATCCCACGATGGTGGGTACTGGACAGGGTCACCAGGGCAATCACAACCAGGGCCGGCAGTTTGGTTTTCGTGAAAGAATCTAGCAGATTTCGCAGATCATTGCGGAAAAGAGCCAGTTCGGCAGGGGAACGTTGCCCTTTCAGGTAGCTTCCCAGTTGGCCGCTGATTAGCAGTAAAAATAACTTACTACGAGTGGCGGCATAAAACTCTGGTTGCAGGGTGAGAGCCTGATCAAAACTGGCGATCGCCGATTCTGGTTGACCCAGACGGCGCAGGGCCAGACCCCGCTGGTACCAGAGTTTATGGTCTTTGGGTTCAAGTTCCAGGCGTTTGTCGAAGCTGGTAATCGCCTCATCGTAGCGACCCAGTTTTTGCAGGGCTCTCCCCCGTTGTCCCCAGGCGACACCATCCTCGGGTTTTAGCTCCAGAACTCGATCGTAGTTGGGAATGGCTTCATCGTAGCGGCCCAAACAATGCAGGGCATCACTGAGCGTGCGGTAGGCTTCCTGATCTTGAGAGTTCAGGTCGATCGCCTGCTGGCAACTGGTTACCGCCGATTCAAATTGTCTCAGGCCAAACAGGGCCAGCCCCCGGTAGCGCCAGGCCGGTTGATTATCGGATTGCAGCTCGATGGCCCGATCGCAGCTTTCTACGGTGGCGCTATAGTTTCCCTGTTTGAGCAGGGCTAACCCCCGGTCTGTCCAGACTTCTGGCCAATGGGGGCGGAGGTTCAGCACAAGATCAAATTGCTCAATGGCAGGGCCAAATTCTTTGTCCTGGAGCAGTTTTTGCCCTTGCTGGTAGAGTAACAGGGCCGTGACCGCCTCTGGAGTTGCTTCATCCTGAAGCATCCGCTGCCGCTCCTCGGCGGTCAGATGCCGATACCGTTGATAGTCGGCTTCAGAAAATTCTTCGCCCCAACTCATAGGAAGGTCGCCCATAGAATAGTAGACTGACTGACGGAAGCTAAGTCACAGAAAGGAAGATCTCATGAGTGCAGAACTTGACCCCGTTACATTAATGAAACAGCAGGTCGGCTATGCTGCCGCCGCACGGGTGCAGTCAGGTTCCATTGTAGGACTGGGAACCGGATCCACGACGGCCTACGCCATTCAAGCTATCGGAGAACGCCTCAAATCCGGTGAGCTTAAAGACATTCAGGGAATTACCACCTCCTTCCAGGCGATCGTCCTGGCTAAGGAGTTTGGCATTCCTCTGACCACCCTGGATCAGGTTGACCATATTGATGTAGCGATCGATGGAGCCGATGAAGTTGACCCCCAAAAGAACCTGATCAAGGGCGGGGGGGCTGCCCATACCCAGGAGAAAATCGTAGACTCCTTTGCCAACGAGTTTATCGTGGTGGTAGATGGTGGCAAACTGGTGGATAAATTGGGTTCTACGTTTTTGTTGCCCGTAGAAGTGGTACCCATGGCCATGAGTACGGCAATGCAGGCGATCGAGAAGCTGGGTGGTAAGCCTCAACTGCGGATGGGTGTGAAAAAAGCTGGCCCCGTCATTACCGATCAGGGCAACTTTGTGATCGATGTCAAATTTGACCAGATTGACAATCCGGCCGAGTTGGAAAAAAACCTCAATAATATCCCCGGGGTTTTAGAAAATGGCCTGTTTGTCGGGGTGGCCGATATTATTCTGGTGGGCGAAATTAAGGATGGCCAGCCCGTTATCCGGGAAATCAAATAGATCGGTGGCGGGGTTGGCAACACCAACCCCTGTTAGCCGGAAGTTGATTTAGCTCCCACCCTTCAGACCCAAATAGGTTAGAACCAGGGTGGTAGAACCGGTATTACTCACCTCATGGGCCTCCCCCGGTTCCACCACCACACAGGTACCGACCTCCAGGGGAACAGGATTGCCATCGATCCGAATCCTCCCTTCCCCGGCTTCCACAAAAAATACCTCCCACATATCACTGTGGCTATGCAGGGTGGCAACCTGGCCGGGGGTAAAGTAAGCCTGGGAAAAATTGGTCAGGTGGGGCAGATCCCCCGATCGCAGCATCACTTTTTTGGTAATGGCAGGATTGTGAGAAACCGATTCAATCGGCAAACTAGGGAGGGTAGTAAGTTTCATTGGCAATGGGTAAACAACGGTTTCAACTGAAAGTTCTCTTACTTCAGATTCGGGATGACGAGATCACCTGTCAAGAAGAACTGGAAGAGTTTATCCGGTTTAGTGGTCTGGCCACGGATCAGTTTAGTGTCCTGAATGTCTTTAAAACACCGGCCTTTGAACCGACCTGTATCACCGGTTACGATGCCCTGTTTGTCGGGGGCTCCAGTGATGCTTCCGTCACCCAGCCAGACCGTTATCCGTTTGTTCAAGATACCAAGCGCTTACTGGTTCATTGCTTGCAAGTGGGGTTGCCCGTTTTTGCTTCCTGTTTTGGTTTTCAGGCGGTAGTTGAAGCACTTGGCGGTAAGGTGATCGTTGATGCAGCCAATATGGAAATGGGCACCTATCCTCTCACCCTGACTGAGGCTGCTGGCTCCGATCTTTTGTTCCACGATGTTCCAAATGGCTTCTGGGTTGTTTCAGGCCATAAAGAGCGGGCCATCAGCCTACCGGAAGGAGCCATTTTGTTGGCTTCCTCCGAACTCTGCCCTTACCATGCGATCAAGATGACCGGTAAGCCCTTCTATGGCTTTCAATTTCACCCGGAGGTCGATCCCCAGGATCTGGCGGCCCGCATTACCCGGTACCAGAGCCGCTATCTGGAAAATTCCACAGCTCTATCCCAGATTATTCAAAGTTTGCAGCCCGAAACAGCGATCGCCAATCAGCTGATTGCTAAATTTGTTGATCGGATTCTGTTGCAGGAGCCATCCTAGCCCGTCTGGCTAACGCTGGTAGAACTCAACCACATCCCGTTTGATCTTGACATCATAATCGCCGAAGAAATCGTGACCCAACAAACCGATTTCCATCCGGTCAGCAATGGCAACTTCAACATTACGGACAACGGCTTCACTGACTCCGATCGACTGCAACCGCCCCAGGGGAAACTCAACCACACTGCCATCGGCAATGCTGGAACGACCTACACCAATGATCGGTACCCGCAGAGATCGAGCCATAGTACGGGTGATTAAGGTTCCACTGGCTCCCGTGTCTACAATCATTTCGTAGGTCTGCTTGCCATTGAAAGTCACATCAATCACTGGAATGCCACCCAACCGCCGCTTAATTTTTGCCTGGACGACCCCGTTAGTGGGAGTGGCGGTGACGGCCGCCGGAGAACCCGTGGTTGCCGGTTTGCTCTGAGATGCGGCTCCACCACTGCCACAAAGCTTATTCAAGCTGACAGTACGGCCAGAAGAGGTGACCATGAAACAGCTATCGTCGTTATCGGCAGGGGATGCGGATCTGCGGTTTTGCGCCTCTACTGAGAGCATTGGTAAAAAAGTCAGGCAGGCAAAACTGGCGATAGACAAGAGGCGGAGCGAACCTTTCTTCACGTTGCATCTCCCTGGGTTAACTTGAGCAGACTGATTTAGAACAATGCTCTGAACTAGCGTAATCTATTGTTCCCTGGTGAGGGAAGGAGTAATCAGATAATAGTGGGTCAGGTAGCCGAAGGATAATGAAAAGATTTTTTAACAAATAACCTATTTCTGTTGTGGCATGGTGACGGGGAAAACGTCAATCACCATATTTCCATGGCAAAAAGGGTTGCCTTATCTGGAAGATACAGCAACCCCTGGGGCTATTTCTGATTAATCAAGAAAGAAACCAACCAGCTCGATCACTATTGCAGGTAGGGAGCCAACCCCATATAAGCCAGAACGCCCAGAACATGGCCAAAGCTCATCGCTCCCAAAAAACCACCAACACTGATGTTATTGAACAACGATGGAAAGGGCAGGGGCATTTTAGGCCCATCATGGGGACGTTCGATCGTCCGACTGGTAATAAATAAAACCAGCAGGCAGGTAGCGGTGATAATCAAAATTTGCGGGGCGTTCCAGGTTTCCGTAGGATTACCCTGGGCAGCGGCGATGAGTAGTGCGTTCAGCACAGCCTTTTCTCCTCTTACATGGAAATTTAGCTCTATAGTGCTGGGGAGAACCTGGCGGTACCTCATCCCACCGAAATATTGGCCGCTATCTAATGGATGAATCGATGTTGTAGTAAAAAGGTGTAGCTAAAAACAGTGGGGACGTTTGTCAAACGCCCCCAGGGAAGCAAGGGGGTTTTTAGCTGCGACTATTAGCGATAGTTGGTAAACTGCAGAGCTACAGGGTAATCTTCTTGTTTCAACCGTTGAATCACGGCTTGTAGATCGTCTTTTGATTTGGCGCTGATCCGCACCGCATCCCCCTGGATCGAAGCCTGGATCTTTTTGAATTCATCCCGGATTAGCTTGGTAATTTGCTTGCCCAGTTCCTGACTGATCCCCTTTTTGAGTTTGACTTCCTGGCGCACCCGGTTGCCGCTGGCAGACTCAATTTTGCCGTAGTCGAAAATTTTCAGGGAGAGGTTCCGTTTGGCTGCTTTGGTTTGCAGAATGGTGTGGACTGCATCCAGGGTAAATTCGCTATCAGTATTGATCGTGATTGCCTGGTCAGCCAGTTGTACGGTTGTTTTTGTATCTTTCAGGTCGTAACGCGTCTGGATTTCGCGGGTGGCCTGGTCAATCGCGTTGACTAATTCCTGGCGATCGAAATCACTCACAATATCAAAGGAAAACGTTTCAGCCATAGCGATCTGAAATTGGGCTTGGGAAAGTAAACGAGTATCAGAATCTCTTAGTGTATAGTCTATAAACTTTTGCCTCAAGCCCAGGTCTGTGCAAGTTATCAAACTTTTTGTAAAGGAAAAGTCGGGGGTGGCTGCCGTTGAGCGCGATCGCCTGTTTCTGCAGGCCGGTCTGGGAATAGCCGACGATTGCCATGCCCGGGTCGGTAGTCCCCGCCAGGTATTAATGGTGGACTGGCCGACTCTGGCCCGGTTTGGTTTGGCTCCGGGAGCGTTAGGCGAGAACCTGCTGATAGACCAGTCTCTGTCAGAGTTGAAATCTGGCAAGATTGTCCGAATTGGGGGCGCCTTGATTCGCCCCACCTTTCTCTGTGAACCCTGCGCCCAGTTGAATCGGGTTCGTCCCGGGTTGGCGGCTCAGATGAAAGGCCAGCGGGGATGGTTAGGAATGGTGGTTCAGGGGGGGGCGATCGCCCCAGGAGATGCTATAACTCCCACCGAATTTGTCCTACCGGCAATGGCCGACCTGGTTAGGACCCGTTTCCATGACTTTGTGGCCCGGATTCCTGGGGGCAGGGTTGTTTCCACTGCCAACTTAATGCTCGCCCTGGGAACGGCTAGGGCCTACTACCGAGCCATTCCAACCTTTCTCAGGCATGCTCCGGTTGACTCCCCGGTTCATCGGGTGGTGGCCAGGGATGGTCGCCTCTTTAGCCGTTATCTGCCCGATCAGGCAGCGCGCTTGCAGGCTGAAGGAATTTCTCTGCAGGCAGAGCAGGTGCCAGAAATTTATTACTGGCCGGCCGATTGCTTCCATCCCCTGGAGATGGAGCGATCGCACAAACCGGTAAAATAAAAAGTTTGCATGGTTACTTGGTGTTTGGACAGTTGAGACATGACTAAAACAGCATGGGTGTTCCCGGGCCAGGGTTCGCAGGCGATCGGTATGGGACTTGATTTATTGACGGAGCCAACGGCTAAAGCAAAGTTCGAGCAGGCAAATGAAATTCTCGGTTGGTCGGTGACTGAGATTTGTCAAAGTGCAGAAGATAAGCTCTCCCGCACCCTCTATACTCAACCCTGCCTTTACGTTGTTGAAAGTATTCTGGCGGATTTATTAAAAGATCGGGGCCAACAACCCGATTATGTAGCAGGTCACAGTTTGGGCGAGTATGCCGCTCTTTATGCCGCTGGTGTCTTTGACTTTGCTACCGGATTACGTCTGATCAAGCGCCGCTCCGAACTCATGGATGGAGCCTCTAACGGAATGATGGCGGCCCTGTTGGGGTTCGATCGCGAGCAGTTAGAAGCCCAACTCCAGCAAACCGCCGACGTTGTTCTGGCCAATGACAACAATGCCGGACAGGTCGTTATTTCGGGTACTCCTGCAGCGGTCGAGACCATCCTGGCAACCGTAAAAGCTAAAAAAGGGGTCAAGCTGAATGTCAGTGGAGCCTTTCACTCCCCGCTGATGGCCCCGGCGGCCAGCGAATTTCAGAACGAGCTGGATGCCGTCGTCTTTCAGGATGCCAAAATTCCGCTGCTTTCAAATGTCGAACCGACTCCTGCCACCGCTGCCACCGAACTCAAGTCCCGGCTCAGCCGACAAATGACCGGCACCGTCCGCTGGCGCGAAATCTCCCTGCAACTCCCCGAACTGGGAGTAACCGGGGTGGTGGAAGTTGGCCCCGGGAAAGTGTTACTGGGCATTATTAAACGAACCTGCCCTGACTTGACCCTGAGCAACGTGGGAAGTATTGCCGAATTGCCATGAACCAGACCCGCGAACCCTTAGCCAGTTTGATGCTCTACCACCTGTTTAAGTGGTCGGTGGTCAGTCCTGTATTTCATACCTACTTTCAGGGTCGGATCTATGGGGCTGAGAATGTTCCCAAACAGGGCCCTCTGGTGGTCGTCAGCAACCATGCCAGTGACTTCGATCCGCCGATTTTGTCTAACTGTGTTCGCCGTCCGGTGGCTTACATGGCGAAGGAAGAACTCTTCCAGGTGCCTGTGTTAAAGCAGGCCATTACCCTCTATGGAGCTTACCCGGTAAAGCGTGGTTCCGCCGATCGCAGTGCAATTCGGTCAGCCCTGGCCTGCCTGGCCCAGGGTTGGGCGGTAGGGGTGTTTATTACCGGTACCCGGACCCCCGATGGCAGGGTCACGGATCCCAAACTGGGAGCAGCCCTGATTGCTGCTAAAGCGCAGGTTCCCCTACTGCCAGTTTGTGTATGGGGAACCCATGCTATTTTTTCTGATGGCTCTGCTCTGCCCCGCCCTGTTCCCCTGACGGTTCGTATAGGGGAATTGATTCCGGCTCCTGGTTCCACAGATAAAGGAGAGTTAGAAGCCATCACTCAACAATGTACCGCTATGATCAATCAGATGCATGATCTGGGCAGGTAACCGCCCCCAGAGTCGGTATTCTCCTTTAAGCAAACAAATTTCCATGAGTGATTTAAGAGCTGAACTGGCGGAAGGATTGGATGAGGCTGAATGGCAGTGGTTACTTCCCCATGCCGATCGAGACTCCCTGATTTTGATCAACCCGCAACTGGATATTTTGGATGTAGCAGTGGCGATCGCCAATGACGATACCACCAGGGTACAGCGCTGGATTGCAGAAAGTTTAATTACCAAACCCTCCCAGGTACAACTTTCTAACTGGAATCAGGAGCAGTCTAAACGCTTTAATGCCCTGATTATTCAGCCCTATGTTCTGGTTCAGGAATTCTCCTGAGACGTATTCAGAGTGGGTCAAGGGACCTAAAAAAAGAAGCCGAAATTCGGCTTCTTTTTTGAATAAAGAATATTCTGATGACTCTAATCACTTATCTAAACAGACATACTTAGTTGGCAGGTTTTTGGCGGAGTTGAAGCCGCTCAACCATAGCCTGTAAACGTTCTAAGGGATACTCAGAAGCAAAACTATCCCAGGATTTTGACTGTCCAGCAGCATTGTAGACATAAAGCGCACCATTGATACTGCGGCTGGATACGATCAGGTTCAGGGCTCTGGCAAGATTAAGCGATTGAGTTAGCTCGTTCTGGGTCATAGGTGTTTAAAGCAGGGGTTTTAAATGAGACTGAGGACCTGACAACAATCCTAATGAGGTGTGCTGCAAAATACTCAGAACCTGGGGAAATATGACATGAAATTTTGCAATCCCTGAATTTCCTCCGAGCAGAACCAGCACTATGCAGGAATTTGAGATGATGGCAATGGTCTTTAGAAAGATTAACTGTTACAAAGTCTTAGAGGTTTGCTACTTGCCTTAATTGCCGCCTGTTACTGCAATCTTAATAGAGCAACAGCAGTCAAGCCTTGGCAAAAAACAACAAGAAAGCCGGACTTCCGTAGTCAGGAGTCCGGCTTTTATGGGAGAAGCCAGAGGAGATCAGGCGATCGCCGGAGTTCCCTGGTGCTGGGAAGCCAGTTCCAGGAGACGACGAATCCGTTCTTCCGTAGCGGGATGGGTACGAAACAGAGATTGCAGTCCTTCCAGGGAGAGGGGATTGACAATCAACAAAGGAGACATGGCCGGATTACCATGCATCGGGATTTGGTGGCCTACGGCTTCCAGTTTTTCTAAGGCATGGGCCAGGGCTACAGGATTGCCAGTGATTTCTGCCGAACCCTGATCAGCGGCAAACTCCCGAGTCCGGGAAATGGCCAGTTGAATCAGAGAGGCCGAGACAGGAGCCAGGACGATCAGAAACAGCAATGCTAAGGGATTGCTTCCCCGCCGCGTATCCCGAGTCACAGGCCCATATAGCACGCCAAAGGTAAGAATTCTTCCTAAAAAGGTAATTGCTCCTGCCAGGGTTCCGGCCACGGCCTGGGTCAGAGTATCGCGGTTTTTGACATGGGTCAGTTCATGAGCCAACACCCCTTCCAGTTCTTCTGGGGTAAGTAGTTCCAGAATCCCTTCCGTCACCGCTACCGTCGCATGGTTCGGATCTCGCCCTGTCGCAAAGGCATTGGGAGATTTGGTCGGGGCGATGAACAGGGCAGGCATCGGAATCCCAGCCCGATCGCTCAACCGCTGCACCATATCGTACAGTTTGGGAGCCTGCTCCTGGCCCAGGGGTTTTGCCTGATAGGCCGCCAGAGCTGCTTTGTCGGAGTAAAACCAGGAGCCAAAACTGGTGAAGGCGGCCAGGGCCAGACCAATGTACAACCCCTGCTCATCTCCGGTCAGGTAATATCCTGCCAGGACAATCAGGCCACTCAGTAATCCCAGCAAACCGGCGGTTTTAATTTCATTTATACCGAACATAAATGGTTCTCAGCGTTAATGCGTCAAAGTCTTAAATTGCTCCTACGATCGCAAATTTTGCTTTGAGTGGTCTCTATCCCCTGAAAGAACCTGTCATAGTTCGCTGGTTCAATCCGTTCCACAAAATTGGTTAAACTTGAACCTCAAGCCCTTGTCATTGATAATGATTGAGCGGTAAACAGTCAATCGTTCAAGCTTTTGGCTGTTATACTACAAATATGCTACAAGTCTTCTGAAGTCAGTGAAATGCTCCGGCTTCTAATTTTTCCATCCTATCCCCTGTATTAGCTGTGACAGAATCAGGAACCTACAAAGACACCGTTAATCTACCCAAGACCAGCTTTGACATGCGAGCCAACGCTGTCAAACGGGAGCCTGAAATTCAGGCATTTTGGGCAGAGCAACAAATTTATGAGCAACTGTCACAAAACAATCCCGGTGAATTGTTTATTCTGCATGACGGTCCTCCCTATGCCAATGGGGCACTTCATATTGGCCATGCGATGAACAAGATCTTGAAGGACACGATCAATAAGTACCAGTTGCTTCAGGGACGGCGAGTCCGCTACGTGCCGGGGTGGGATTGTCATGGCTTGCCGATCGAACTGAAAGTACTTCAGGCTCTCAAGCCCGAGGAACGCCGACAGCTGACCCCCCTGGAGCTGCGCCGTAAGGCCAAGACCTTTGCCTTAGAAACCGTCGATCAGCAGCGTCAGAGCTTTAAACGCTACGGAGTTTGGGGCAATTGGGATCATCCCTACCTCACCCTCAGGCCAGAGTACGAAGCGGCTCAAATTGGGGTGTTTGGGCAAATGGTGTTAAAGGGATTCATCTACCGGGGGCGCAAGCCGGTGCACTGGAGTCCCAGTTCCAGGACAGCCCTGGCCGAAGCTGAGCTGGAATATCCCGAGGGCCATACCTCCCGCAGCCTCTATGCTGCCTTTGAAGTAACCAGCTTGCCCGCAGCTCTGCAAATGCCCTTTGACCCATTTCTGGGCGAGCTGGGAGTGGCGATCTGGACGACTACCCCCTGGACGATTCCGGCGAACCTGGCCGTCAGTGTTAACCCCGCCCTGGTCTATGCCGTGGTTGAAGTCGGGGAAAATGCTCCCGGTCGCTTTAAGTATCTGCTGGTGGCAAAGGATCTGGTCGATCGCCTCTCCGAAGTTTTGGGTACGACCCTGACCGTTCAGGCATCGGTCATGGGCAAAATGTTAGAAAATATGACCTATCGCCATCCCCTCTTCGATCGCCAGAGTCCGGTAGTGATCGGTGGCGATTACGTGACCACCGAGTCGGGAACTGGGCTGGTGCATACCGCTCCCGGCCATGGCCAGGAAGACTATCAGGTGGGCCTGCGCTACGGGTTGCCGATTCTCTCTCCCGTAGACGACAGTGGCGACTTCACGGCAGAAGCTGGCCCCTTTGCCGGGTTAAACGTTCTAGGGGAAGGGAATGGAGCCGTGGTGACCGCCCTTCAGGAGGCCGGTTCCCTGCTGAAGGAAGAACCTTACGCCCACAAGTATCCCTACGACTGGCGCACGAAAAAACCTACCATCTTCCGGGCTACGGAGCAGTGGTTTGCCTCCGTCGAAGGGTTTCGAGATCAGGCCCTGGCAGAAATTGCCAAGGTTCAATGGATTCCGGCCCAGGGTGAAAACCGAATCACGGCGATGGTGGCAGAGCGATCGGATTGGTGTATCTCCCGCCAGCGGAGTTGGGGGGTGCCGATCCCGGTGTTTTATGACGAAGAAACCAACGAGCCGTTGTTAAATGAAACGACGATCGCCCATGTTCAGCAAATCATTGCGGAGAAAGGCTCCGATGCCTGGTGGGAACTATCTGTAGCCGAACTTTTACCCGAACCCTACTGCCATGATGGCCGCAGCTACCGCAAAGGCACCGACACAATGGATGTCTGGTTTGACTCCGGGTCTTCCTGGGCGGCGGTGCTGGAAGCTGGAACCACCGGTACCCCGTTACAATATCCGGCCAATATGTACCTGGAAGGGTCAGACCAGCATCGGGGCTGGTTTCAGTCCAGTCTGCTTACCAGTGTGGCTACCCATGGCCAGGCTCCCTATAAAACTGTGCTGACCCACGGGTTTGTCCTGGATGAACAGGGCCGCAAAATGAGCAAATCCCTGGGGAATGTGGTAGACCCGGCGATCGTCATCGAAGGGGGCAAAAATCAAAAAGAAGACCCACCTTACGGGGTAGATATTCTGCGCCTCTGGGTATCTTCCGTCGATTACTCCTCCGATGTTCCCCTGGGTAAAAACATCCTCAAGCAAATGGCGGATGTTTACCGCAAAATCCGTAATACGGCCCGCTTTCTCCTGGGTAACCTGCATGATTTTAACCCTGCCAAAGATGCAGTTCCCTACGAGCAGCTGTCAGAACTCGATCGCTATATGCTGCACCGGATCACAGAAATCTTCGAAGAAGTGCAGGACTCCTTTGAAACTTACCAGTTCTTCCGCTTTTTCCAGACGGTGCAAAACTTCTGTGCCGTCGATCTGTCTAACTTCTACCTGGATATTGCCAAAGATCGGCTTTACATCAGTGCTGCTAACGCTCCTCGCCGCCGCAGTTGTCAGACCGTCCTGGCGGTCGCCGTGGAAAATCTGGCCCGGGCGATCGCCCCAGTGCTGTCCCATCTGGCAGAAGATATCTGGCAATTCCTCCCCTATTCCACCCCTTATAAGTCAGTATTTCAGTCTGGTTGGGTGAAACTGGATGATCAGTGGCGGGCACCGGAATTGGCCCAAAAGTGGGAAACTTTACGTGATATCCGGGCCGAGGTGAATCGGGTTTTAGAAAAAGCTCGCAACGAGAAAGCGATCGGTTCCTCCCTGGAGGCCAGGGTTCTGCTTTACCTGCCGGATGCCGGACTCAAGCAAATGCTGCAATCCCTCAACCCAACCCAACCCCTATCCGGGAACGGGGTGGATGAGCTGCGCTATCTATTTTTGACCTCCCAGGTAGAACTGCTGGATTCTGGCGATCCCCTGGCAGAGTTAAAATACAGCGTCCAGAGCGAAAACCTGGGTGTTGGAGTAGTTAAGGCCGATGGCGAGAAGTGCGATCGCTGCTGGAATTACTCTACTCTGGTTGGCCAGTCAACCCAGCATTCTCTCCTCTGTGAGCGCTGTATCCCGGCCCTGGAAGGAAGATTTTAAACCCTATCCCCCGGAGCCAGAAACAACTTGCCCCGGGGGGTGACAGCCCAGAAGCGACAGCAGGGCAAGCTAAGATCAACCATCTGACTCCAGTGACCTGTGCCCAGTCTCTATACCGAAATCGAAATTAACGCCTGCCGACGGGATGTCTGGCGGGCACTCATCCATAAAGAAAACTGGCGATACTGGAACACTTTTCTTTACGACTGTGATGCCAGACAACCTCTAGAAAGCGGCCGTGAAGTTTCCCTGTCGATGCGGCGACTACCCGGGGAAGAGGAGACGGAGTTTCAACCCCTGGTCACACTGCTGCAACCGGGAATTTGCCTGCGCTGGCGATCGTCTATTCCCGGCTTCAGCAGTGAGCATACCTTTGAACTACAGGAGATCGGCCCAAATCAAACCAAATATTTTCATCAAGAAAAATTTTCCGGTGCCCTGACTCGCCTATTTTTTCCTTTCATCCGTCGCGACGAGCAGCAGGGGATGCGACGGATGGCCTGGGAGTTAAAACAATACACCGAGACTCAGGTCAGGCTTTAAAACTCATCGTTTTCAAAACTGCCACTCATCGCCTGCTCGTTGTCTCGTTTGGAACCTAACAACTCCAGACGTTCTACTCGAACCACCGGTTTTGACCGATCGACCCCCGTAGCCCGGTCTTTCCAGGTTTCAAATTTAAGCGCTCCCGTTACTCCAATCTGGCTCCCCTTGCGTACATAGTTGGCCGCAACCTCAGCTTGCTTACCCCAAAGCTCTAGATTAAACCAGTCCGGTTGATCATTACTGCGACTGCGACGATTTACGGCCAGGGTCAAATTGCAGACCACACTCCCCGATTCAAAATACTTCACATCGGGATCTCCACCAACCCGTCCAACCAGAGTTACGACATTTAAGCTCATATTTTTTCTGCTAGAGATTAGTCAACCAATCAACTCTGTCTATTTTAAGACTGATACTCGCAGTTAAAATAGTACAAGTGTATTTTAACACTTGAAACTCCTAAACCTGCTACTTAATATGGCTTGCTCAGGATGTTTTTGGTCTGTATATCGGGTCGTTCATTCCGTTAAGATCTCGCAGGTCTTGTAAAAGCGTCTATGCTTAGAGGAACTAGTAATGATATTCGCGGCTAGTATCTCTCGCTACGGCAAATTGGACAGGCCATCTGAGTTGATTTTTGAGATCTTATTTCAGACCCAATCGGGTTTTCCGTGGCCCCGCATCTGAGAACGACAATTTTTTCGTCGCAACAGACCATTTGCCGTTATGATTTCTCTAAAATTGAACTTTCATTGAGTCTTTTTCCCCTCTGTTTTAGTCCTGATCTCTTACTTCTAACGGGAAGGATAGATTGGTAGTTGTCCAAGCTTATTTCATGAGAGCCGACAGGTTGACTAGACTGAAGATCAAAAACGTAATAAAATCCATCTTTGGTTGCATTCAAAAAATGTTGGCTGCATCGTTTACCAGGTTATTCGTTCATTTAGAGGCATAGAGGCTAGTGGGTCTTTTCAGTCGTTTTTCCCTCTCCCGGGATATGGGTATCGACCTTGGCACAGCAAACACACTAGTTTATGTGTCAGGTAAAGGCATTGTTTTACAGGAGCCATCCGTTGTTGCAATGGATCAGGATGAAAAAGTTCCCCTGGCCGTTGGTGAAGATGCAAAGCGGATGCTTGGACGAACTCCCGGTAACGTTGTAGCCCTGCGGCCCTTGCGAGACGGTGTAATTGCCGACTTTGATACCGCCGAGTTGATGCTAAAACACTTCATTGCCAGGGTGCATGAAGGTAGAACTCTTGTTTCCCCTCGAATTGTGATTGGGATTCCCAGTGGGGTCACTGGAGTTGAGCGACGGGCCGTCATGGATGCGGCTTCTCAAGCAGGAGCTCGGGATGTTTACCTGATTGATGAACCAGTTGCGGCGGCGATCGGTGCTGGTTTGCCAGTAGCAGAACCAACCGGCAACATGATCATCGACATTGGGGGGGGAACCACCGAAGTTGCGGTTCTCAGCTTGCAGGGAACGGTTTTGAGTGAGTCTGTGCGGGTAGCCGGAGATGAACTGAGTGAGTCCATTTCTCAATACATGAAAAAGGTTCACAACCTGGTAATTGGGGAACGTACTTCCGAAGAAATTAAAATTACGATCGGTTCCGCCTACCCGGTTGACGACGATTCCATGATGGAAGTACGGGGTCTGCACCTGTTATCGGGCTTACCCCGCACCGTAACCGTCAAAGCGCCAGAAATTCGGGAAAGTATGTCAGAGCCTCTGGCGGTTATCGTAGATGCAGTGAAGCGGACTCTGGAGCGGACTCCTCCCGAACTGGCGGCAGATATTATTGATCGCGGCATTATGCTGGCAGGGGGCGGAGCTTTACTGAAAGGCATCGATACCCTGATCAGCCATGAGACAGGGATTGTCGTTCACGTGGCGGCTGACCCCCTCAGTTGTGTGGTTCTGGGTACGGGCCGGGTGTTAGAAAACTTCAAGCAACTGGAGCGGGTCTTCAGTGGCCGTTCCCGCAACTTCTAAAAGACAGGAGACGGAGTCTGAGTTGGTTGTTGACCATGCAAGTATTACACTCTGTTCCGTTTCCTGATTGATTGACTGCATACCGTCCAGCTAACCCCCTTTACTAAATGTTTACGCTGCGTCGCTGGTGGGACCGGCATCGAGTCCAACTGATCCTGACGGGAATCGCTATTGGGTCTGCCCTGGCAATTAGACAAACCCAGGCGGCACCCCTGTTTGAAGTGTATCGGCTGTTTGCAGGGGTATTCCAACCGAACCCTACTAGAGTCGCCATCCTGGAAAATGCCCAGACTCAGGAGCTACAGCAACGGCTGAGCGAGCTAGAAGGCCAAAACCAGCAGCTACGGCAGCTGTTAGGCTACGTGGCTGAGACCAAAAAACCTGGAATCACTGCCCCTGTCGTCGGACGGAGTGCTGACCATTGGTGGCAGCAAATTATCTTAGGTCGGGGCAGCAAACATGGGATTCAGGCTGGTTTTATTGTCATGGCCCCAGGTGGAGTAGTCGGTCGGGTGACAGCAGTCACTCCTACCACCAGTCGAGTACTACTGTTAAGTGACCCGACCAGTCGGGTTGGAGTCACCCTCAGCCGCACCCGCTATATGGGCTACATGCGGGGACAGGCTACAAACCGGGCTGTTTTGGAGTTTTTCGATAAAGTTCCCGATGTTCGGCGAGGAGATGTGGTGACAACCTCCTCTCTGAGCCATCTTTATCCTGCGGGATTGCCGATCGGACGAATAGAGTCGGTAGATTTAAGTAAAAGTCCGGCACCTGAGGCGGTGATTGAGCTTTCGGCTCCGGTCAGCTTTCTAGAATGGGCGGTAGTCTATCCCCATACGCCTGCCCCCCAATCGCCCCAGCCTGCTAATTCCAAGTCGGATGCCATCAAAATTGAGCCGACCCAATGAAGAGTGACTCCATAGCCCTTGGACTACCCGATCGTCCCCTAAATCGCCTTCTTCAGAATTTAGCTGTCACCGTCGGTTCGGTGCTGCTTTGCCTACTGATTCTTCCAACCCGGTTTCCCGGCATGGAATTGGCTGGAATTGGGCCTAACTGGCTGCTGATCTGGGTTGTGGCCTGGAGTGTCAAGCGGAATGTCTGGCAGGGGGCCGTGGCAGGTCTGGTGCTGGGCCTGATTCAAGATGGTATGACGGCTCCCTCCCCGACCCATGTTTTCAGTTTGGTCGCTGTGGGAGTTTTGACAGCCCGATTACGCAAGGAGCGGTACATTCAGGAAGATTTTATTTCCGTCGCTCTGATTGCCTTTGGCATGGCCGTAATTTCAGAAACAATCATGGCCATCCAGTACAGCTTTCATGGCGATCGCTCCCTGGTGGAAATCTGGAAATATCATCAACTGATTGCCCTCAGTTCTGCCATTCTCAGCAGCCTCTGGGCCCCAGTGATTTATTTTCCACTGAATCGCTGGTGGCAACGGATGAGTGAATTAGAACAACAGGCTTAATCCATGAAGCCCTTGCTGCCCGATATTGATCATCTCTCCCTGACTCAGCAGGTGGCCCAAATGGTGGTAGTACGGGCCTCTGGCTACCTGTTTGATAACCAGATCCGTTATCCGATGTGGGAACCAGAGACCGCCGTCCTACAAACCTGGCTGCAGGACTGGGGTGTGGGAGGAGTCATCCTGTTGGGTGGTAGTGCGGCAGAATTATCCCTGCGATCGCAGCAGTTGCAAAACTGGGCCGCCATTCCCCTGCTTTTAGCTGCGGATATTGAAGAAGGGGTAGGGCAACGCTTTTCTGGAGCCACCTGGTTTCCTCCACCGATGGCCCTGGCAGCCATTGCCAGCCAGGATCGGTCTCAGGCAGAGCAGCTTGCCTTTCAGATGGGCCAGGTGACTGCCCAGGAAGCCCAGGCGATCGGGCTGAACTGGGTGCTGGCTCCCGTGGTAGATGTCAACAATAATCCAGCCAATCCGGTGATCAATGTCCGGGCCTTTGGTGAGACTCCAGAGATTGTCAGCAGTCTCGCTACTGCCTTTATTCAAGGGGCTCAGCAGCATGCTGTGCTGACAACAGCTAAACATTTTCCTGGCCATGGCGATACTGCCATTGATTCCCATCTCGATTTGCCCGTCCTCAATCACGACCGGGAACGGCTCCAAAATCTTGAGCTGCTTCCCTTTCGAGCCGCGATCGCGGCGGGGGTAGATGGCATCATGAGCGCCCACCTGCAAATTCCGGCCCTTGACTCTGACTATCCGGCCACCCTCTCTCCCAAAATCTTGACGGAACAATTGCGAGATTCCCTGGGTTTTGCCGGTTTGATTGTTACCGATGCTCTGATTATGGGAGCGATCGCCAATCGCTACGGGAATAACGAGGCGGCGGTACTGGCAGTGGCCGCGGGAGCCGATATATTGTTGATGCCCCCTGACCCGGTAGCAGCGATTCAGGCCATCTGTGAAGCGGTGGAAACTGGCCGCATCCCTGCCGAACGGATTCGGGCTTCTGTAGAACGGATTTGGCAGGCCAAACAGAAGGTTTGTGCCATTCCCTCGCTGCCTGATTCCTGCCATGCCTGGGAAACTCCAGCTCCTGGCCTGGAAGCAACGGCTCTCACCAGTGGCTTGTCTCTTCCGGCAGCAACCGCAACGGTGACCGAAATATTGCAGGCTTCCCTGCAGGTGCATCAGCCGGTTCTGTCCCGGTTGACCAGTACGCCCAATGGTAGCCCCTGCCGTAATTTAGTCGTTGTCGATGATGCTCTAAACAGCGATTTCTTAGGGCACCATACCCCCGCGATCGCTGTGCCCGGGGCAAAAGGGTATGAACTCCAAATGGTCGATCGCTGGACTACCTGTCAGATTCCCTCGTCCGATCCCAACCCCCCGGTTGATGGCTCCTGGCTACCCACGCTGCTGCAACTATTCATTCGGGGCAACCCCTTCCGGGGTAGCGCCAGTTTGGGCCAGAATGCCCAGGATTGGTTACGCTTTCTTCTACAAACTGAACAACTTCAGGCTCTGGTCATCTACGGCAGCCCCTATATTTTGGCAAAGTTTTTGCCAGACTTACCGACCGAGGTGCCCTACGTCTTTACCTATGGACAAATGCCAGTAGCTCAAGCGATCGCCCTCCAGCAGCTATTTCAAGACACCAGGTAGAGGCCATGGAGGGCTTTGCAAAACTATTTTGTCAGACAGGGTTTAGAACTTCCACATAAGCCCTCCCAACGCTGATCGCAGCACTGGTAGCGACAACCAATATCAGCAACAGTACCGTCAGCAAGGTTAGGGGCAAACCCCGACGAGGTAATACTTTGAGCCGACCCGAAGGTAAAAAGAAGACCCGAAACCAGGCCAGGGGCGTCGTGGTATCAATTGCTTCGGTCGTCGCATTCACTAAGTCTGGCAGGGGGGTGAGATCTACTGCGTCCCGAGCCACCCGATCGCTGGGTTCACAGGTCACAACTGACCCACTGGATGTGGTAGCAACGATGTAGATGAGGGGACGATCACCGGTGATTTCCTTTTGCCAGTTTTGATCTATCTGCTGGCGTAGCTGGGCTGCGATCGCTCGTACTCGACTATAGCCAAGAATTTCAGGGGTTTCTTTAAGGGCAGCATGGGGCATCAAGGATTGACCGGTTGAAATCCGTTGGTATAGAACGCAAAGCCCGATCGCCTGAGTTGTACCCAAAACTCCGGCGGCCAGTACCGTCATATCCAGAGGTATGATCTTGCCACTGGCATTTAAGCCTAACTGCAAGAGAAAGCAACTGGAGGAGACTACAACGGCGATCGCAGGGACAAATAACCAACCCCAACTGGGTCGAGCATACTGCCGTAACACCAGCCATTGGGCTAATCCCAACCAGATCGTACAGAGAACGGTGAGCAGCATACCCAGTCCACTCAAGACAATCACCGTTGTCTGGGGCGGAAAGCCTGCTAACCAGGTGAAGGGTTCTGCCCGATTGATCAAATGGTTGATCAGCTCTCGCCAGGCCCAAAGAGTGGTCATTGCCACAACATAGCCGGTGGTATTAGCCAGAATCCACAACCAATCTGGGATATACCGGCGCAGGACAAACCACTGGGTCGCTCCAACGATCGTCCCGGAAACAAAGCCGCTCACGAAGGTTCCCAGAACTCCCCCTTCTTGCCATAGGGCCGGTAGCTCAGGGTTTTGCAGAGGCCGTAACACGATCGCTACCGTAAGCCACCCAATACCGGTAGCCAGCACAAACCGCAAAGCAAATTGAACCCGTTCCCAGGGCTGAATCAGAAACCGACGGGAAAAGTGACTGGGGAGGGGCAAATCTTGAGAGAGGCTGGAATTGATTTGCATAACACCATCTCAACGACAAAGCAACCAAACAGGGACAACCACTTTGGGGTCACGAGTTAACGACAAACTCTACACGATCCCGACTCTTAGCTAAAGCTTTGACTGAAATTTTTCATACCCTCAGTCAGAGAAATTTATCTCTCTCAAGTCTTTTGAGTCTCAAAGAAAATTCTATGAAAGTCAGGATTTTATGACTTGTGTCGAACTGCCCCATCCAGAAGGGGAGGTTGTAATAAAATAAGAGTTTGACTTTCCAGGATTTTCTCCTCCTTATACTCAGCGTCTACTCCGACTGGGGTTTTATCTATGACTTCCTCGATCCGCTTCCTGATGTGCGCGCCCGACCACTACGATGTTGACTATGTGATCAATCCCTGGATGGAGGGTAACGTTCACAAGTCTTCTCGAGATCGAGCCGTTGAACAGTGGCAGGGGCTATTCCACATTCTCAAAGATCTGGCGATCGTGGATTTAGTCAAGCCACAAATCGGTGTGCCCGATATGGTATTTACCGCTAACGCTGGTCTGGTATTAGGCGATACGGTAGTGCTGAGTCGTTTCTACCACAAAGAGCGCCAGGGAGAAGAACCCTTCTTCAAGCAGTGGTTTGAGGAACAGGGCTACACTGTACATGAACTACCAAAAGATTTACCCTTCGAGGGTGCCGGAGATGCCCTCCTCGATCGGGAAGGACGCTGGCTCTGGGCCGGTTATGGGTTCCGCTCCGAACTGGATTCCCACCCTTACCTGGCCAAGTGGTTAGATATTGAGGTGCTGTCTTTGCGCCTGATGGATGAGCGCTTCTACCATCTCGATACCTGTTTTTGTCCGTTAACTGACGGCTACCTGCTCTATTACCCTCCCGCCTTTGATTCCTACTCCAATCGCCTGATCGAAATGCGGGTACCCGAATCCAAGCGGATTCCGATTCCAGAAAGTGATGCGGTTAATTTCGCCTGCAATGCCGTTAACGTCGAGGGAAACGTCGTTCTCAACAAAGCCAGCGACGAATTAAAACAACGGCTGGCTGCCGCCGGGTTCCAGGTGATTGAAACTCCCCTGACCGAGTTCTTGAAGGCCGGGGGAGCCGCTAAATGCCTCACCCTGCGAGTGACAGAACCGGTTCGAGAAGAAGTCCATGCCAGCGCTACGATCGAGAGCCGGGTGATTCGCATGGAAGGCCATCTGCTGGATGCCGGACTGATCAATCAGGCCCTCGACTTGATCGTCGAAGGGGGCGGCAGTTTTCAGGTACTCAACTTCCATCTGGGCGAACAACGGCAAAGTACCTCTATTGCTGAAGTCAAGGTGACGGCTCCTTCCCACGAAGTTATGGAAAGCCTGATGACTCAGTTGATTGACCTGGGAGCCTTACCGCCACCCCAGGAAATCTGTGATATCAACTGGGAGCCGGTAGTGCTGGCCGGGGTAGCCCCCGACGATTTTTATGTGACAACGATTTACCCTACGGAGGTACGGGTCAACTGTAGCTGGGTGAGAGTCCAGGGTCAGCGGATGGATGCGGCTATTGTGGTAGCTGAAACCGCCGATGGTATTACGGCCCGCTGCAAGTTACTGCGAGATCTCCAGGTGGGCGATCGGGTGATTGTTGGAGTCGAAGGAATTCGTACCATTCGCAAAGCCGAGTCTCGAGAACAGCGTAATACCCAGGAATTTAGCTTTATGGGGGCCGGGGTTTCCAGCGAACGGCGAGTCGAGTTGGTAGTTGAGCAAATTGCCTGGGAACTGCGTCAGATCCGTGATCAGGGCGGCAAGGTTGTCGTCAGTGCCGGCCCGGTGGTGATTCATACTGGCGGGGGCGAACACCTGGCCAAGTTAATTCGAGAAGGCTATGTCCAGGCACTTCTGGGGGGCAATGCGATCGCCGTCCATGATATTGAGCAGGCCATGATGGGTACTTCCCTGGGCGTTGATATGCAACGGGGAGTTTCTGTCCGAGGTGGGCATCGCCACCATCTCAAGGTGATTAACACCATCCGTCGCCATGGCAGTATTGCTCAGGCTGTAGAGCAGGGAGTTCTGACCAGTGGCATTTTCTATGAATGCGTTCAGCATCAGGTGCCCTTCTCTTTAGCGGGTTCAATTCGAGACGATGGGCCATTACCTGACACGCAAATGGATCTGATTAAGGCTCAGGCAGACTATGCCCGCCTGATTCAGGGTGCCGATCTGATTCTGATGCTATCTTCCATGCTTCACTCAATCGGGGTAGGCAATATGACCCCTGCCGGCGTGAAAATGGTCTGTGTTGATATTAATCCTGCCGTTGTCACCAAGCTGAGCGATCGCGGCTCCGTTGAGTCGATCGGAGTAGTCACCGATGTTGGGCTGTTCCTGAGTCTGCTGGTTCAACAATTGGGTAAGTTAACCAGTCCTTATCGGATTACCCAGATGGTTTAGAGATCGGTAACCAGTAAATTTACTGGCACAGGCTAACCGGAGGGGACAGGGTTGCAACTGTTGGATTCAACAGTTAATTGCTTCAGTGGTGTGGTTAACTCAAACCACGAGGCAAACTATCTCTGACGTTCATCCATCCCCTCCTGTAGCCATGGAAGATTTCACCTGTACCTATCTAGCCAGTCTGGTAGAACCACAAGTGCAACCCGTCCATCAACCCATCAAACCTCTACTCTGGTTGGGTTGGTCAGATTGGAAAACCACAGACCGGGCCAAAACTAGAGACAAAAAACCTGGCCAGAAAGACTTTTCCTATCCCACCCTTTATCTTTAGGTCTGCGGGTGGTTTGGCTCAGTCATGGATAGTACCATCGGGCATAATTGCCTCCTTTAAGCAGGCTCCAGCCAGATTGGCTCCGGTTAAGTTAGCCCCGGTTAAATTAGCCCGATGCAAATTGGCTTCCTCCAGGTCGGCCATAGTCAGATTTGCCTGCTGTAAATTGGCTTCTCGCAGATTAGCCATCGTGAGATTTGTACCATGCAGGTTTGCCTGACTCAAATTGGTCATACTCAACGTTGCTTCCCTTAAATCTGTTTCTCGCAAATTGGCTGCGACTAAAGAAGCTTTGTAAAGATTTACACCAATCAGCGTTGACCCAACCAGGTTGGCCTGGTAGAGATTGGCTCCAATTAAATTAGTCATACAAAGATTGGCCAGACTTAGATTGGCCTGTTGTAAGTTACCTTCGTATAGCGTTGCACCCACCAGATTGGCCATGCAAAGGTTAGCCATACTCAGGTTCGTCATACTTAAATTGGCTTCCCGTAGATTTGCCATACTAAAATCGGCTTCTCTCAGATCAGCCTTATAGAGACTGGCTTCCCGCAGATTTGCTTTATATAAAATGGCAGTGTAAAGGGTGGCACTTTCTAGAATTGCCGTACTCAAATTGGCTTCCCGCAGGTTAGCCATACTCAAATCAACCTGGCTCAGGTCAGCTTCTCTCAGGTCGGCCTTATAGAGATTGGCTTCCCGCAGATTTGCTTTATATAAAATGGCGGTATAAAGGGTGGCTTCGGCCAGCATGGCAATTCCCAGATTGGCCCGTTCCAGGTTGGCCATGCTCAAGTCAACCTGACTCAGGGTCACTTCCCTTAAGTCAGCCCGGTAGAGATTGACTTCCCGCAGATTGGTCTGGCAAAGATTAGCCCCCTCAAGATTTGGATTCATCTTGGGGTTGTTATGCCACCACTCATTCCAGACATTTACTCCTTGTTTTAGCAAAGCAAGGTGTCCCTCGTTTGCCATGTTGCCCACCTCTAGTTTCGCTATCCAACTCCGCAGCACCATGGTTATGGCACACAAGATTAGTATTCCCTCAGAGCCGGGAAATTCGCCGACATTCTGGTTGTAGGTTAAAACTTTACTAAACCTTGACCTGACGAAACCGGGGAATTGCCTATGGCCGGTTAAATCCTGATTCTTATGAAATGTTGGTGTAAACAGAGAAGAGTGTGCAGTCTAGAGGCGTACTGGGTAAGATCGAAAGTAAGTAATGAATAAATCTCCGGCCTGTTGAACCAAGGTACGTTCCGTTCTGGCGATTTAGGAGGGAGCTTTAAGGTTTCCTGATTGGCATTTGAGCAGGCCCGATCGCAGTAGTGTCAGAGGCACTCTGTTTACCAGAGGCTTTTTTCAGCCTTTTCTCTGCCTTTCACTTTATGGTGTAGCTAGTTCGATGATGATTTAGGGCTAATTTCCTTAAAACAAAAGTGTATTCTACTATCCGCTTCTGCTTTATTCCATAGCACAGTCTACATGACGGATTTTCGATTTAATATCAAACAGATTTTGCGAAGCAGTAGCCATGGGGTTACTGGAATTTTCACGCATCCGATCCTGATTACAAGCCTGCTGGTTGCAGGTTGTGTCTTAGGGGTGCGAACCACCGGTGGACTGCAATCGATCGAACTACTTGCCTATGATCAATTAGTTCGGCTCCAACCTGATGCCGGGATTGACCCCCGGTTGTTGGTAGTTGCTATTACAGAAGAAGATATCCGGACTCAAAATCGCTGGCCTATTTCCGATGCTGTTGTGGCCAGACTGTTAGAAAAGCTTCAGCAGTATCAACCAAAGGTGATTGGTTTAGATATTTATCGAGATGTACCCCAACCCCCCGGACAATCTGCCCTTCTGAAGCAACTCCAGGCTTCTAATACGATCGCAGTCACCTTACTGGGGGATGCAGATAATAGTCAGGTTGCTCCGCCTCCAGGAGTCTCCCCCGATCGGGTTGGTTTCAGTGACTTTGTTGTCGATCCTGACTCCGTTGTGCGACGGAATTTGCTGTTTGCCAGTACAAAAGCCGAACGGTTTTATTCCTTTTCCCTACGTCTAAGCCTGCATTATCTGGCCGAGAAAAATTTATTCCTTCAAGTTAAGCCTGACTACTTGACGATCGGCAGTACCAACTTCTATCCCCTTGATAAAACTTCCGGTGGCTACCAGGAGTTAGACGATCGGGGTTATCAGGTGATGTTAAACTACCGCTCTGCTTCCAGAGTGGCCCGTCAGGTGACACTTACCCAGGTATTAAATGGAACGGTCGATCCGGCCTGGGTAAAAGACAAGCTGGTTTTGATCGGAACCACCGCTCCCAGTGCCAAGGATTTGTTTCTCACGCCCTATAACCTATCCGCTGAGAAAAGCCCTAAGACTCCAGGGGTACTGGTGCATGCCCAGATGACCAGTCAGATTCTCAGTACGGTCCTGGATGGCACCCCTCAGATCTGGTTTTTGCCTACCTCTGGGGAAATCGTTTGGGTGTGGGTCTGGTCTTTAATCGGCGGGCTGGTGGCCTGGCGGTTACGCCATCCCCTGGGGTTGATGGCCGCTACCGGCGGTCTGGTTGGGGGTGGGGTTGCCATCAGTTATGGTGCTTTTCTCCAGGCTGGCTGGTTGCCCCTTGTACCGGGAGCGATCGCAGTTTTGGGTGGGGTTGCTGGGGTTGTGGCCTACAGACTACTCTACGATGCCTTCCATGATGCCCTGACCGGCTTGCCCAATCGGGCCTTGTTCATGAAGCAACTTCAGTGGGCCATCGATCGGCGTCACTGGTTTCTCCCGACCCGCAACGGCAAAGAAGCTCCTACGGTTGCCGTTTTATTTTTGGGGTTGGATGGTTTCAAAACCATCAATGATAGTTTTGGACATCGCCGCGGTGATCAACTTCTGGTTGCCACAACAGAACGGCTCAAAAGCTGCCTGCTGCCTGCCGATCAGTTAGCCAGGGTAGGGGGCGATGAATTTGCCATCCTGCGATGCAAACCCAGGGATGAAGAAGAGGTAACCCACCTGGCAGATCAACTCCAGAAGCAAGTCACCCTGCCTTTTAAATTAGATGGTCAGGAGGTTTTTACCACCGCCAGTGTCGGGATTGTTCTGGGTCGGACTAATGCCGATTGCGATCCTGAAGAAATCCTGCGGGATGCCCATACCGCCATGTATCGGGCCAAAGCTTCTGGTAAAGCCCGCCACGAAGTATTCGTTACCGGGATGCGGGTGCAGGTGATGACCCGTCTACAACTGGAAACCGATTTGCGGCGGGCGGTGGAGCGGCAAGAATTTCAACTCCATTACCAGCCCTTGATTTCCCTAAAAACCGGTAAGATTGCTGGCTTTGAAGCCCTGGTACGCTGGAACCATCCACAGCGGGGGTTAGTCCCACCGATCGAATTCATTCCGGTTGCAGAAGAAACCGACCTGATTATTCCCATGGGCCAGTGGATTATTCAGGAAGCCTGCCGTCAGCTCTGCATCTGGCAACAAAAATTTCCCCAGGATCCGCCTCTGCTGGTCAGTGTCAACCTGTCTGGCAAGCAATTTTCCCAGCCTGATCTGGTAGAACAGGTAGAGCGAATTCTCCAGGAAACGGGTTTGGATGGCAGCAGTCTGAAACTGGAAATTACCGAAAGTATGGCGATGACCGATGTCGAAGCGACGATCGCCCTGCTACTCCGATTAAAGGAACTGGACTTGCAGCTCAGTATTGATGATTTTGGTACAGGGTATTCTTCCCTCAGTTACCTGCACCGGTTTCCCAGTAACACGATCAAGGTCGATCGCTCCTTTGTCAGTCGTATGGGCGATGTCAGCGAAGATGCCCAGATCGTGCAAACCATCATCATGCTGGGTCACAATCTGGGCATGGATATTGTGGCAGAAGGGGTAGAGACGGCAGAGCAGTTAGAACGGCTGCGGGCGTTGCATTGTGAGTATGGGCAGGGTTACTTCTTTGCCAGACCTTTAACAGCTGAGGCTGTTGAAGCCGTTCTGAGCACCAACCCAATCTGGTGAGACTTCTAGGGTTGACGTAAAAACGCCAGCAATTCTCGGTTGACCGTCTGGGGAGCTTCCTGCTGAATCCAGTGGCCACAGTGGGGAATAAACTTCAACTTGAATGGGGCTTTAATCAACTGTTCCAGGTTGTTCGCCAGCTTGTGACTCAACAGAGTATCTTCTTCGCCCCAGAGCACCAGGGTGGGAGCTGTGATCGGATTGGGGGTCGTCCCAAAATCCTGCACCCAGTTCCAGGGAGACAATAATTGCCGGTAATAGCTCAGGGCTGCCGCCACAACCCCTGGCTTTTCTAAAGCTGTCTGATAAACTTCTGTATCTTCTTTAGAAAAAGCTCCCTTGCGAACTGCCTGCCCCTGGAACAGGCTTTTGACGAACTCTTTCAAATTCTGTTGAATTAACCACTCTGGTAGGCCAGGAACCTGAAAAGCCAGAACATACCAGTTGCGCCGCAGATGCTCAAAATCACTGACCATTCCCTGCAAAAACTGTTGGGCCGGGGCCGCATTGAGAATCGCTAAACGATCGAGGTACTGGGGAAACTTCTGGGCCAGATTCCAGGCGATCGCCCCACCCCAGTCATGACCTACCACATGGGCACGACTGTAACCCAGGCCTTCGATCAACCCCCGAATATCCCTTGTCAGAGTATCTAAATCGTAACCATCCGCTGGCTTGTCCGAATCGTTATAGCCCCGCAGGTCGGGCACAACCACCTTAAAATAACGGGCCAGGGCCGGAATTTGAAACCGCCAGGAGTACCAGAATTCTGGGAACCCGTGCAGCAACACTACCAGTTCCCCCTCTCCCTGGGAAACGCAGTGTAAGCGAATTTGATTGGTATTGATGAAGTGATGTTGCCAGCCAGCGGAAAGCGCAGTCATAGTTAGAGCCAAACCTTTAAGAGCAGTATGCCCTTTACTCAAATCAAGCTTACAGGTGGGAATCTTGCTCGGAATCCTCGGTCAACATCCCTGAACGCATTGCCTCTCGACCCAGCATAAACATTCCCGATACCCCAATACAAACGAACCAGACATACTGGTACCAATGCTGCTGCATCTGGGCGATCGGATCCAGTTCGGGATGCAAGGTATAGAGGTAAAGCAACAAAAACACCATTGCTAACCCGCCAAACCCAACAAAAGCCAGACCCATCTTGATGCGAGCCGGTTTTAGCTCCGTATCACTAATCTGATTCAGATCAATTTTTGCCAGCTCATTCAGGGACTCATCGGCCACCAGAGAAGCCTCTCCCAGGTTAACCGCTAGAGAATCAGGTAACATCGGGACGAGAACACCCACCGTCTTTTGCCGCAGGGATCGCTCGGTATCCCGTAATAGCACCAGGGGTGTTCGAGCGGCTGGCGAAGATGGGGATGATACCTGCGGTTCAAACTCCATAGGGGATCTGGCCAGAAAAATAATTTCTAACTATTTTAATCCGATCGGGGCGGGAATGCTGCACCTCCGATCCTCATCATCCTCTGATTTCCTGCTGAAGTTCGTTGAGTTTTGCCAACACTTCAGTACTGTGAATAGCCGGATTGACTCCGGTAAAAATTGCCCTGAGTATCCCCTGGGGATCAACGATGTAGGTGTGCCGCAGGGACATAGCCCCTAACCAGGAACCGTAAGCTTTACTGACGGAGCCGTCTGCATCCGCCAGGAGGGGAAACTTCAAGCCCTCGGAATCACAAAACTCGGCATGGGAATCTACCGAGTCAACACTGATGCCCAGAATTTGGGTATTGAGAGCGAGATACTTGGGCAGATCCTGTTGAAATCTGCGGGCTTCTAAGGTGCAGCCAGAGGTAAAGTCCTTAGGATAGAAATAAACCACAACCCACTTTCCCTGATAGTCATTCAGGGAGATAGAGCCATCGCCAGTGTTGGTCGGCAAAGTGAAGGCCGGAGCGGGTTGAGCCAGGGCTGGCTGAGGCCCACCCAGGGCATGGGCCAGAGATGGAACTGTCAAACTTAAGCAAATCGTCAAACAGAGCGTCAGACAGGTCACAAGCCAGGAACGAAAAGCCATAGGAGCGATCGAAGGTTACTTAATATTAGTTTACACTTCTTTCAGAACTGAGACTTTTTTGTCTTGTAGCAAAGGGTGGAAATTACGCCATGTAGCCGCCAGAGAATTTCTAAAGAGCAGTGTTAGCATAGGGCCTAGAAGTGCGTTACAGAGCTTTGCAACCCTCTTCAGGTAGAGAAAGCCTATGATTTTCCATCCCTCCTCTTTATTGTTGCTTCCTGGATTCGCCCTGATCATGTGGGCTCAGTTTCAGGTGCAAAACACCTATCGGAAGTATTCTAAAGTCCGCTCTAAAATGGGTATGACGGGTGCGGAAGTGGCAGAAACCATTCTGCAGCGGATGGGTGTTTATAACGTTCGGGTAGAACCCGTAGCTGGCGAACTGACAGACCATTACGATCCTGGTGCTAAGGCCGTTCGTCTGTCAGAAGTGGTTTATGGTTCCGATTCTCTGGCCGCCGCCGCTGTTGCTGCCCATGAGTGTGGTCACGTCTTGCAGGATGTCAAAGGCTACACCCCCATGAATATGCGGGCTTCCCTGGTGCCGGCGGCGAACCTGGGTTCCCAACTCTGGCCCGCCCTGATAATGCTTGGGTTATTCACCGGGGTCATGGGTGGTTTCTTCATCAACATTGGGATTTTTCTGTTCCTGGCGGTGATTATTTTTCACATCGTCACCCTGCCCGTGGAGTTTGATGCCTCCAGTCGCGCCTTAAAGCTGATTGATGAGTTCGGAATTCTGCAGGGTGAAGAAAATAAGGCGGCCCGGAAAGTGTTGAACGCGGCGGCTTTTACCTATGTCGCTACGGCTCTCTACTCGGTGCTGCAACTGATTCAACTTCTGATGCTGCGCCGGGAATAAGCATCGTGAATCTAGTAAAACCTGCAACTTAGTTTTTGAGAGTGTGCGGAACACACTCTCAAAAATAAAAATTGGCTTTCATTCATTTGGCATCCTGAAGATTGATCAGGGTGTACCAGCAGGGGCGATCGGACTGACCCTGGCCCGGTAAAGCAGCCGATCGCCCTGACGATACCCCGTATAGCGGACTCGCACGGGCTCCCCCACTGCTACGGTTCCTTCCATCAACTGATGTTGCTGCGGATTGTAGGCCACTTCCGCTCCAACGGAGGCCAGTTGCTCGACTCCCCATTCCTGAAGTAAGCGGTCTAAGGGACGGAGCAGAGGTAAAAGCTTGACTGCTGGAGCCTGGGGGTTTTGTTGAGCGGCATAGGCAGCGGTTGGCAGTTGTAACAGTAAGGATTCTAAAATTTGCAGACTGGACTGCTGAAACTCCAGCCAGGTTTCTTGTTTTTGATCAGCCAGTTTTTGTTGCAGGCGATCGTACTCCCGCCGCAGGTCATCGAGTTCTTTTGAGCTAGTGGTTTGGGTTTCCCTTGTAGGAGGTTCAGAAATCGCAGCATCGGAGGACTGGCCAAATTCCAACAAGAGTTCCTGAAGAGGCAAGCGCAGGGTTCGACTCAGCTTCAGCAGGGTTTCTAACCGCAGTTGATCAACCTTACCTAATCGCACCAACCGCAGTTGTTTTTCTGAAACCTTTGCTGCTACCGCCAGAGATTTAAAGCTGGAAAAACCCACCTGTTGCATCTGCGATCGCAACTGATGGGTCTTATCTTGTGCCATAGAACAAACCAGATCAGGGACGGTGCAAGTTAGTACAGCGTTTCTCACGCTAGTGAGATACAGGGGGGTATGGGGGCTGCGCCCCCAGCCAGGGGTTCCACCCCTGCACCCCGTTTCCCGTACCTTATTTACATGGGAAAAGCTATAGAGAGCCTCTCAGGACATAATTCGTCGGTTCTTACGCTATCTGAGCGGCTCTAAAACTTTACCCGGATCGTAAATGGAGAACAAGAGCTTTATTTTCTTATTCTCTATTAAGTGGCCGACTCCAACTTATTCCAGCAGACTCCGCAGCATCCAGGCGGTTTTTTCATGCACCTGTAAGCGCTGGGTTAACAGGTCGGCGGTTGGTTCGTCGTTCACTTCTTCAACCAGCGGAAAAATCGATCGGGCTGTCCGGGCTACGGATTCCTGGCCTTCTACCAGTAAGCGAATCATATCCTGGGCTTTGGGTACACCGGTCGTCTCAGAAATCGAACTGAGACGGGCAAAATCACTGTAGGTACCCGGTGCCGGAAACCCAAGGGCCCGAATCCGCTCGGCGATCAGATCTACGGCCAGAGCCAGCTCATTGTACTGGGTTTCAAACATCAGGTGCAGGGTCTGAAACATCGGCCCAGTGACATTCCAGTGGAAGTTGTGGGTCTTCAGATAAAGAGAATAGGTATCAGCCAACAAACGAGATAGCCCCTCTGCAATCTCTCCTCGGGCTTTTTCGTCAATTCCAATATTGATGGGCATAGTGTTCGCTGGTGTTGCCATAAGTATCTCCAAATTCAATCCAACATCAGGGCATTGTCTAACTCAGACTCGAAGCTCAAATCTAACCTTAATACTGTTTTCCAATTATCGGGTTAACCCCAGCCTAAGCCAGGTGCCGTTGTAAGACCGATCGCGGCGCTCGTCTCACCCGACAAAGAATCGTTTCATGACCGAGCCGGGTACAGGCTTCGTAGCGATGACAACCCGAAAAGCCATAGTATTCACCCTCTACTTCCAGCACATCGATCGGCTCTTGCAAGCCAATCTCCTGAATCGATGCCATCAGGTCAGCAACTTTGGTCTGGTCATTCTGTCGAAACAGGGGACGGCGAATTTGTTTAATTGGAATCTGTTCGACCCTTACCATTGGGCTTCCTTTGAACTCACCTCTAAATCATACTCGTTATGACTACGAATTGCAACCTGGTGATAGATAAATCTCCGGCCAAGGTGAAAGCTCTATCCTAGGATGTAGATGATTGCCAACTCTTCACTCCCTAGATAGGCTTTTCTGACGTGCAGCAGTTATTTCAATCCCGATATTTCCAATTTTTCCAGGGGTCATTCCGGTTGTTATCGATGCGGCATCTGGCAGTTCCCCTGATCACGACCACCCTGCTGGCCGGTTCGGGCTGGTTAGGGGCGGGTCAGGTAGCCCCAGCCAAAGATGTGGATCTGCAGGTGGGTGTGGTTCAGCGCTTTGGTAGTAAACCGACAGACACCCTGACCCTCCAGGCCCAACCTGGGGACCGGCTTACTCTTCGGTTTGAGACTGAAGGCAAAATTCAAACCGTTACTACAGGCACCGTCAAACTTGACATTGTCCAGCAACCCCTGGCAGAACCTATCCTGGAAGAACGGGTGGTGTTCAGCACCCACCGGAGTTTTGAAACAGCGGAAGATAGCGCCAATCGCTGGCGGGCCGAAGGAATTCCGGTAGAAATCGCCCAGCCCGATCGCTGGCAGGTTTGGGCTAAACGGGAGGTTTATAACACCCCCCTGCTGCGTCGCCTGTTGCTCCAGAGCCTACAGGCAAAAGGCGTTCAGACAGCATTCATCGACAGCAAAGTTCTACGCCAGAAACCGCGGGCTTCCTTCATTGCGAATGGCTTCCGCTACACCCGCGATCGGCTGGATATTGGGTCGGGCCAGGGAAAAATCTGGATCAACCCGATCGAGCGGGAAAAACGCCTTTATGCTGGCAGTTTACGCCTGCAGCCCAACGCCTATGGCACCTATACCCTGGTCAATCAGGTACCGTTAGAAACCTATCTGCGGGGCGTTGTGCCGTTTGAAATTGGCACCTGGGCAGCTCAACCCGTTCTGGAGGCCCAGGCGATTTTGGCCCGTACCTATGCCCTGCGGAATCTCCGCCGCTTTACCGTTGACAACTACCAGCTCTGTGCCACGACTCAATGCCAGGTTTACTATGGTTTGAGCGGAACGGCGGCCTCTACCGATCGGGCTATTGCTGCAACCAGGGGTAAGGTTTTGACCTATCAGAACGAATTGGTGGATGCTCTTTACTCCTCCAGTACCGGCGGAGTGACGGCTCGCTTCAACGATATGTGGCAGGGCCCCGATCGACCCTATCTCCGATCTCGGGTTGATTCCGTTGGCCAGGTCTGGGATCTGGCTCGTAACAGTCTGGCCGATGAAGCCAACTTCCGTCGTTTTATCAGCCAGAAGCAGGGATTTAACGAAGCCTCGGAACGTTTGTTTCGCTGGCGGGTAGAAAGTTCTTTAACAGAAATGGGCCAGGATTTACGCCGTTATTTGACCGAGATTAAAAGTCCCCTGGCCACCTTCAAAACGATTCAGAAGGTGGCAGTTACCCGGCGCTCTCCCGGGGGCCGGGTCTTGAAGCTGACCGTAACGACGGATCAGGGAACCCTGGATCTGGAAAGAGATGATGTCTTGCTGGCTTTTTACGCCCCTAACAGCACCCTGTTTTATCTGGAACCGCTTTATGGCCCCAATCGGGTTTTACGGGGTTATGCCTTTGTGGGGGGTGGTTTAGGCCATGGAGTCGGGTTGAGTCAAACCGGTTCTTACCATTTAGGTAAGCTGGGCTGGTCGAGCGATCGCATCCTCAGCTTTTATTTTCCTGGAACCAGGCTGCAACCGATTGACAATACAATTACTTTCTGGCGGCCTCCAGCCGCTCCGCCCACTGCCAACCAGTAACCTGAAACGACATAGGGCCTGAAACGAAATAGGGATGGAAAGCTTCCATCCCCACCCATAAAGTTTTGCAATTTGTAAACAACCAGAAAAGGAGAGGAGACAGAAACCTGCTCTTCTCCTCTTCAAAGGAGCTTAGTAAAGCTCTTCTTCTTGATGGGTCAAGATGGTGCAGTCAGAGGTGGGGTAAGCCACGCAGGTAAGTACATAACCAGCTTCGATCTGGTCATCATCGAGGAAGGACTGATCAGACTGGTCAACGGTGCCATCCTTAATTTTGCCTGCACAGGTCGAGCAAGCACCGGCGCGGCAGGAGTAAGGCAGGTCAATCCCGGCTTCTTCAGCAGCGTCGAGAATGTACTCGTCGTCAGGAACTTCAATAGTGGTATTGAGCCCTTCGGCCTCGTTGATCAACGTGACCTTGAAAGTCGGCATAGAGTGGTCCTCTCAATTAGGTGAAACAGCACTTAAAGCTCATTTGAAGCTGGCTCTGTAGCTTTTTTCAGATTAAAAACTACCCGAAATTGCTTGTGAGCGGCATTCTAGCTAAACATCTCCGAGAAATCGGATAGTTTCTAAGTCTGCTTCTTGAATCAGCTTTATTTCTGATGCTACAGGAAAGCGCAAATTTTATAACCCCAATTTTTTAACTGGATGAATGGGATTCGTAATAAAACTACTTAATTTAATCTACTTATCTTATAGGACGATCTTTAGAAGTTCCTCAAAGCTCCGGCAAAAGCCTACCAGGTCTGGTATTCACCTAACTGACAGAACTCTTTTGCAGTTTCTAAAAAGAATTTGGATCGATGAGAAGTTTTCAGGCAAGGTTCCTGAAAGTAAATTGAAATCTGGACTCGAATCATCAGGATAGCCAGGTTTATAGAGCAAAACTTATTATTGCTACAGTTAACTTTAATCAGTCAAAACAGCAATGACAAATGGTATCGTGGCAAATCTGGGGGAGTTGCCCCTGAGGGTTGGGTTAGTCGGTACAGGGTATGCAGCAAAATTAAGGGCGGAGGCTCTCCAGGCCGACCCCCGCACCACCCTCGTCGCGATCGCAGGACATAATCCAGAAAAAACTCACGGCTTTAGTCAAACCTATCAGGCAGAACCCCTGGATTCCTGGGCCAACCTGGTACAACGAGAGGATTTAGATTTAGTCGTCATTGCCAATGTCAATCGGGATCACGGGGCGATCGTCAGGGTCGCGCTCCAGGCCGGCAAGCATGTCGTCGTCGAATACCCTCTGGCTCTGGATGTGGCGGAAGCGGAGGATCTGGTTTCCCTGGCCAGAACCCAGAAAAAACTGCTGCATGTTGAGCATATTGAGCTACTGGGAGGAGTGCATCAAGCCCTGAAAGCAAACCTGTCTCAGATTGGAACTCCTTTCCATGCCCGTTACGTCACCCTTAACCCCCAGCGACCGGCCCCCCAGAAATGGACCTATCAGCCCGATCTGTTTGGGTTTCCCCTGATGGGTGCCCTGTCCCGCCTGCATCGCCTGACTGACTTATTTGGAGAAGTGAAAAGCGTTAGTTGTCAGGCCAGATTTTGGCATCCTGAAACCTCTTCCGGCAGCCATTACACCGCCTGCATCTGTACCGCTCTTTTGCAGTTCAAGCAGGGCCTGCAGGCGGAGGTAACCTACGGTAAGGGCGAGACAATCTGGCAATCTGCCCGTCTGTTTCAGGTTCAGGGGCAATCGGGAGGCCTGGTGTTTGACGGAGATCAGGGCAGTTTTATCAACCCCGAGGGAACTCAGGCGATCGCCGTTGGAGGTCGTCGTGGTTTGTTTGCCAAAGATACGGCGATGGTTCTGGATCACCTGCTCGAAGGAAGTGCTTTATATGTCACCCCCGAGGCCAGTGTGTACACTCTGCGGGTCGCCGATGCCGCTCGGCGAGCTGCTATGACTGGGCAGACGATTCAGCTTTAACCAATAAAGCACAGCCACCCGACTGTGCTTTACTACCCCACGAATTATTCAATTGACCCTAGCCAACGCTGACCTGGTTAGTTTCTACCGAAGTCGTACCATTCACACTACGGGCAATCGACACCAGCTTTGAGAGAATTTGCTGGCTCGGAACTTTTCCTTTCAAAACGATCGTGCTGCCTGTTTGGGCAACGTACACGCTGTCAATATTTTCCACTTCTGAATCCTGGTCAAAGGCCAGAGCCACTCGCTTGGCCAGACCGCTCTGGTCGTATTCCCCATTCAGCCCCATACGTTCGATTGGCACCGATTGGGTTGCCGCTGGGGTCGCTTCTGCCGGAGCTGCCGCTGCCGGAGCCGGATTAGGATTAATGGACTGTTGAGGATTTTGAGGCTTTTGCATGCCAAACAGGCGCTGTAACCAACCCATAAGTTTCTCCAAACTCTTCACAAATTGCGCTTTAATCTAGAACCTGGACAGGTTGCCAACTGGCTTTAGAACACCAAACTGTCAGGTTTGAGTCCCTTACCCTGGGATTTCTGAACGATGTCCAGGTTCCATCAACTGTTCTGATTAAAAAATATTTAGCCTCGCCTAACCTCTGCCCATCACAGGAGTTTGTGGTCGCTGGTAACTGCCTCCTGGGAGGGAGTCTGACCTGACCTCCAGGGGTACTGCGATAAAAGTCTAAAGAGTAGGATGGCCACTGGCTTCTGATCGCGCCCACACGTTAAGATAGAAGACTATTGTTCCGGCGATCGCGTGCCCTGTCACGCTGAGCTTTATATTTTTTGCCTTTCATTGACCCCTGATGAAGCACACTCTATCGGTTCTGGTTGAAGACGAAGCGGGCGTTTTGACCCGTATTGCCGGCTTATTTGCTCGTCGTGGATTTAACATTGAGAGCCTGGCAGTCGGGCCTGCGGAGCAACTGGGCGTGTCCCGGATTACGATGGTGGTTCCCGGAGATGATGCCACGATCGAGCAACTGACCAAGCAACTTTACAAGCTGATCAATGTTCTGAAAGTGCAGGACATTACTGAAGTTCCCTGTGTTGAACGGGAATTAATGCTGCTCAAAGTGAATGCAGTCAGTTCCAATCGTTCCGAAATCGTTGAACTGGCTCAGATTTTCCGGGCCCGGGTTGTGGATGTGGCAGAAGACTCTCTCACCCTGGAAGTAGTTGGAGATCCGGGCAAGATGGTAGCGATCGTTCAGGTATTGAATAAATTCGGCATTCGAGAAATTGCCCGTACCGGTAAGATTGCCCTGATGCGGGAGTCGGGAGTCAATACCGAGTACCTCAAGTCCCTGGAAGCCAAGGTTCAATCCTTTGCCTGAACTGGCGAAAACTCCAGGCGATAACGATAGAGCGCTACCGGACGGCCCTGGGCCTTAAAATATTGCGGATCCTGGGGAGATAGATAGATAGCCGTGATCTGATCTGCTTCGATCGCCGGTTTTGAGCCGGAAATTGACGGGAGCCTTTCGTAGGCTGTCGTCGTTTCAACCTGGTTTACATAGGGAGTGGAGTTTCCCCGAAACACCTGTTGAAATAATTCCGTGGCAATAAAATGATCAACATCTGGGGCTTCGCTGGCCCGGGCTGTAACCACCGAAATCAATTGTCTTCCCTGAGCTAACTCAGTAATTTGACGATTGGGAAAAGCTGGATCGAATTTAACATCGATCACGGCCTGTTCCCCCAGGTAAGCTCTTGCCAGATTCAGCCCATTAAAGGCTCTATCCGCTACGATCCCAGGATTGCTCAAAGCTGACAGGGGAACGAGGTCTAGAGGCTGCCTGGTGCGGGGTAGAGAATTGGCTACCACAAAGCGAACCAGGCTGGAGATTGGTTGGTTCAGGTACTTCTGATTCCCCTCAAATCCAGGGGAGACAACTTCGGGAGCCAGGGGAGCAACCTGTTCTACCAGGGTACTGGTCATGGACCAGGTACCAGCTAACCACTCAGGATAGATCAAGTCACCCGTAGCAGATGGCAGGTTGGGTTTGCCCTGCCATTCAGGAAAAGTCGTGATCCGATCGGCCAGAACCCCCGCAAACGCAGAATTAGTACCCGGTAGAATAAACAGCAGGATACTAACCAGAACAGACAGAAAATCCTTTAGCCTTGGCAGTAAGTAGGGTTCTCTGGTCTTCATTAAGTTCTAATAATCTTCTGTACTGGCCGCCAGTTCAGGTCGCACGCGGGTGTTGGGCAGGGCTTTCGTATCCCCGGTTTCGATATAGCCAACATAAAAGGCCCCCGGCTCTATACTCAGAGCACTGGCATTGACATCTCCTTCCAGGCGAGCAGTACGGCTCAGGGTCAGCCGTCCCTCAACCAGTACCCGTGCCTTTAAGACTCCATGAACCGTCAGGTTACGCGCCCGCACCTCGGGACCTTCTACCAGCCCACTGGCGGAAATTTCCATATCTCCCCGCACTTCGACCGTGCCATGGATAATGCCATCAACCAGCAAATTACTCTCAACATGGAGCGTCCCTTCAAACTCACTGTTAGGGGCAATATAGGTTGGTAGTACCTTATTACTTGGCTGCGGATTTCGTTTAAACATGCATTCCTTCTGGGTTAGAACGTAAGAATCAGGATGAAAATTCTCAAATCAGAGGTATCTGCACCTACAGGTCTAATCCTGGCATCATGCCACAAAGCGGCCATCTTCAGGTCAGACAAGAGCTTAAACCCGATCACCAGCAGCCATTTAGTACGCCACCAGGGTAATAATGGGCGCTTCCGGTAAATTTTTCCGTCCATTTAGGGCAGTCAGTTCAATCACGAAAGCAAATCCAACTAATTGACACCCTGATCGCTGAACTAATTTTGCTGTAGCACCGGCTGTTCCGCCGGTAGCAATCAAATCATCAACAATCAGAATTCGGCATCCAGGTTCATTGAGGGCATCTTGATGCACTTCTAAGCAGTCAACTCCATACTCTAACTCATACTCGATCGCATGGACGGCGGCTGGTAATTTCCCCGGTTTACGGACGGGAATGAAGCCTACACCTAACTTATAGGCCAGGGGAGTCCCAAAAATAAATCCCCGGGACTCCATCCCAACAATGTAATCAGGAGCCAGAGGCGCGCACTTTTCGGCCAGAAGATCAACGGTATAACGTAAACCCTCCGGATCACGGAGCAGGGTCGTGATGTCCTTAAACAGGATACCTGGCTTGGGAAAGTCTGGAATCTCGCGAATAAGAGCCTTAATGTCCATGAATCTCTGAAGATGTAGGGAATGGCAACAATTTCAATGAGTGTAAGCCATCTTGTTCAAATCGTAAAATCGTTGATTGTCAGCGCTTTTTCCCTAAATCCGAGTAAGATTGGCTAGGCAATTGCCGCAAGCAAGTAGATACCGATAGTTTGAAATACTACAAGCACCTGTGAAGTACTTTTTTCTAACCGAAGGATGGACGATCGGGCGAGTTTGGGAACTGGGTGGTTTGTGGAATGAAGCTGCCTGGAGACGCAAACCCGAAATTTATCAGTTAAAAGTCTATATCTGGGAACAGGGCCAAAAACTCTGGCTGCATCGCGTTGAAGATGCCGTATTAATGGTGGAAGTCAAGCCAACGGATCTGGCCCAGATTGAACCGGGCAGCAAAAACATCGGCCAGGTTGTACTTAAACGGCTGATGTCTGCAGATCAGGCCATCGATTTGCTGTGTTCGGCCAATTCCTTAGAATCAGGTCAATAAAACCAGATCTCTGGGAGGAAACTATGGACATCCCTTCAGGGTAGAAGCGTTGTAAGCGCCTTCTTCTAACCTCACTCCGCCTAATAAAGTATCTACTACAACACAGCGACGAGTGCCAGTGGCAGTAGCATTTGCTGCCAGGGTGACCGTTACCGGCAGAGTTTGTGGTGCATCCACGTAGGGAGGCTGGGCAACTGCGCCGGTACTGTCAAAGACGATCGCCCGACTGGTTTGATTTGTCGTCATTATCAGGGCATTTGACTTGATATCGCCATTCCCCAGGGTGACCCAGTTACTAACATTGGCAGTGGGTACAGGTAAAACCTTGCCAGCTGCGCCGGAAGTGTAGGGAAAAGGAATATTGGCCACTCTTGGAATCCCGCCCGAATTGGGGTCAAATACCACCGCCCGGGTTGTACGAGAGGTACGGGCATCGGATTGGGCCTGACGAATCACCTGTAGTACCTGTTCACGCGCAGTACTGACCCGTTGACGACTTAATAGAGCATTCCAACCAGGGGCTGCGATCGCAAATAAAACCCCAATGATGATCAGAATGACCAGTAGTTCAATTAGAGTAAAACCAGCAATCGAACGGCGTAAGCGGCGCAGTCGTTTCATCGTCATTCTCCAGTCATGCTCTTGAGGAAATGGGAATTAAATACCTGCGGAGACAGAATGGATGGACTTAAGCCATCCCAGGCCAAAGGTCGCCCTTGCACTGTCTACCGCAACTTGTGGGAGTGATTTAATTCATTGTCCTAACTGCCGGGATTCTTACCAACAATCCCTCTGACTAATACCCGCGTTTGAATTGGGAATAGGCGAGCGGTGTTAGCTGACCCAGCCGATATAGGAAATCCGGCTCGACCGGAAACATTACCAGTCAGAGAAATCATCACTTCCTGGTTCACCCCCTGTTCGGTTGAAAGGGGATTTGCAGAAGTTTTACCACGAACACAGGCAAAGAAACTGCGGACATCTGAACCGGTTTCAGTCGGAGTAATCACACTCGGAGTCGGACACACTGGTTTAGCAGGATCGGCAGCAGCTACTATTTTGTCGTCCAGAAAATCAACCAAGACGTCGGGTGAGCCAGTCGGTCTGCTACCCTGAGCATTGGTGATTGCATTACTAACGTTCTGGTAAGGCCACTGCTGAAACTTAGAATTAGGAGAAGTTAAGGGGTCTACGTATCCCACGTTCTGGGTAGCCCCATCATTAGGATCTGCTGTAAATTGGGCCAACTGATAGCGCACTAATCGAGCCCTACCCTGCCAGGTTCTGTTGGCTGCTGCCGGATTGACTTCTCTGGCAATGCCATAGACAACCAGGGTGTAAGAACGCCCAGAAATACAGGGAACTCCCTGAACCGATGCTGGCGTGGAAGAAGCAAGGGCTGTTGCCGCCGCTCGACAGGCTGCCTGTAAATCCGCTGGCAGCAGATCTGTGCGCCAGAATGCTAATACGGGCGTATAGCTTGCTCCGTTGGTGTTAGCCGATGTCATCACAGCCGGAATATGGTTGGCCAGACCGGGACAGGCATTGGCAAACTGGGCCGGATTTGTAATTGTCAGATAGCCTCTCATACAGTCCCCGTCGTAGACGAAGACGGCTTCCCGTAAATCCTGGGCAATGTAGTTGAGGGCCATCTGCATATCCCGCTGAGTTTCGGTTCGAGCCGCATCTTTCTGGTTGGCATCGGTTAACTCAACCACCAGAGAAAGCAAGCCGATGGTAATAATGGTGGCAATCACCATGGATACCAGTAGCTCCAGCAGAGTAAACCCGGCTACCAGATGAGGGCGGCGTTTGCGATGGGCCAGCCAGCGGCGTTTGAGATTGGCAAGGAAGCGCACTTGAGCCATGATTCTTACCCTGTGTCTTAAAACTTACATTTACCGGTATTACCACCAGACTGTAAGCAAATCTGCCCCAGGGATTTGCTAGAGTCATTCCGGGCCAACTGGGTTTGTAGAACTGCCATGGGCCGCCGACCGCCAGCAGTATTTTCCCTGGCTCCCGTTCCCATGACAAGGGAAGCTCGCTGGTCGATCGCCAGGGGTAAAAGGGTTTGCCCGCGAGTGTAGGGATAGACCCGTACCCCAACGGTAAAGGAGAACGGAATCGTTTCCCCAACGGGAGTATAACCGTCCGTCCGAAATACCTGCATAGCGTACTCAGGGATACAGTCTCCATTCACATCGACCTGCACCAACCTTCTGGCATCCAGAACCGTAGGGGAACCAACTCGCGGGTAGTAGGCATCGTTGGCAGTGGCACTGGCAGGAGTTGCAGAGCGACCACAGAGGGCAGAAGATTGCAGGGGACTGTTAGCCGTTGGAGAACTGGAGGGTTCCTGGTTTGGGGCGGGGGCATTGGCCGCATTAATCACATTAGCCCCCACACTGGCCGGTAAGTCGGTCACGATGTAGGTACCCCGTTCAACCAGCGATCGAATCCGATCGATTTCTGCCTGAGCAATCTGGTTAGCCACATCAGCCTTTCGGGCCTGCACTCGAGAACCCGTAGCAATCATGATTGGTGGGGTGATCGAAACAACGGTCAAAGCAATAATCACAATTGCCACCAGACATTCGATCAGGGTTAGGCCCTGATCCTGGAGGGTGACTGTTGCCAACCCACGACGGTTAAGAACCAGCCACCGTAAAAGTAGGGAATGGATAGAGTCGGACGATTGTGGGATAGGAGTTGGCATAACAGATTTCTTCCCCCAAAAATAAACGGCAGATTAAGGACATTTCAGATTGGTCACTGTAGTCTGAGCTGCAAGACAGAGATTCTTGATGTAAGGATCTGTTACTGGTAACTCCTTATAGAACTCATTACGCTCCTTAGTGGCCGTAACAAAGCGAGCGGCAGCTGGTCCGGCGGGAGCCTTTTGCAGCGCCACATCATACCCCCAGAGACGGTTGGGCGGAGCGTAATAGGAAATTCGTTCTGCGTTGATCCCGTTGTTTTGGGGAGTGACTCCGGGTTCTGTGGCCTGCAAGTCGAAGGGAGCCGTAGCGTAGTTCGAGAAGCTCAATTGTAAAAAGGAGCCGGAGAACCAGAGGCGAGTCCAATCTTCTAAAAAGCGGGGGAAGTTGTGCATCCCACCATAGGATTGCCCCTGTCGAGAGGGTGTAATGCCACTCACAATAATGCTATTAACCCTTGTATCCTGAGCCGCCTGGTTAGGACGACCGTTGGTAGCACTGGTACCGGTCTGTTTGATGTCGTAGTAAGCCCCAGACAGCGGTGCGCTGGTATAGCTACCCGTCATGCGGGGTGGTACTGGAATATAGGTGTTACCAGGAGTACTGGTCTTAGAAATGGGATCGGTGTTGACAGAAACCCGTTGTACCAGACCATTTCCATTCCGAGAGATCTTGATCGGTGAGAAAAAGTCATCCGGGTTTTCCCTAGCCCAACGCCACAGGGCGCTGGTACCACTGTTGGGCAGAACAGTACTGGGACGATTCTGGTTCAGGAAAGAGGTGCGACCACCGGCCCGACAACCTGCAACGCCATTGGTAGCCAATCCACTACCAAACAGCCCGGTCAGGGTATTGTTGTAAACTCCGGCTCCTCCCTGGCCCCCAGAGGTAGGAGTGGGATAGGGATAAAAACTATTGGGGAAAGCCGTCCCAGATTCAGTTGTGTTGCGACCAGAATAGGTTGCACTACCGGCAGCGATGGAGGCAGTGTTACCGGTACCGGCGGTCATGAAGGTATCCAGAGCACTACCATCACAGAACGTATCAGACAGAATACTGATGCCATCGGCCAGAATTTCTGAAGGTCGCCAGAGATCGATCGTGGGTTCAGCAAAATCGCTGTCCGTCGTTACCCGATCCACGTAGAACTGGGTTTCGTTATAACCGGCGGTACTGGGTAGCTTCTCGGCAAACTCCTCAATCCGGGTTGATTCGTTGTAGGGATCTAGAGCATCTTCTCCATTGCCGCTGGTGTGAGGAGAGTTCACTCCAAGCCGCTGGTGCAGGTTGAAATTCCCCATGATGTAGACGGGATTATCCGTAAACAGGGATATACCACGCACGTTATCGATGATGGGAATACTCATGCTGTTATGGCGCTTCAGAATCGTTGCATTCCGTAACCGGAAGCCGTGGGGGCGGCGATCGGGGTCGGCAACAAAGTCTACGGCCTTAACCGAGATATTCTGGGGCCCCAGGGGTGGATCAACTCCCAGGGTAGAAGCATTTCTGACATCGGTTTGCTGCGGCGGGTTAGGAGCAGCCGGTAGGGAACTGGCCGCTTTGGGTCGGTTGATCGCATCTTCCCGCACTGCATCTTCCCGGAAAGCGTAAGTAATACCGCTTACCGGCAACCAGACATCGTTGGGAGCATAACTATCGCTCAGGGTCGCATCCTGATTATTCGGACGGGTTCGCCGTAACATACCCACGTCCAGATCTAGAACCCTTGCTGGCAAACCTTCCCGTCCGTTAAATAGAACTCGATCGAGGAAGGGAACAACTCCAACCACCCCGGTCGTGTTAGTACCGGCAGGAGCCAGAATCCGATTGGATGGCACATTCTGCCTATCCAGGCTATTCGGTAAGGTTGACACCGGAAGTTCCCACTGGGGATAGTCAACCATCGGGAAGGGAACATTAAACCCACTACCAATTCCAGAGGTACTGGAGGTCGGCAATTTTCTCGGACGCAGGGCAACGGAGTAAACCGGGGAATCCTTCAGCGGAGAACCAAAAGTTTTGTAGTGGAAACGGAAGACCGAACCGGGGGTTGAGGGATCAGTGAAGGAAAGTTCAGCTCCACCCTCGGTAGAGTATCCCGGCATAGCACTGGTTTCAGAACCCCGGAGGTTGGACATGGTAGGAGCAACGGGATCAACTACCTTGTAGACAGCCGTAGAGTTAGCAGCCCTAACGTAGGTGTCATTGATGTAGGGTTCGGCCCAGGGTTGGAAGGCCACGGGAATAGCCTTATCCGTTCTCGGATCTCGCAAATCCCCGGTAGGTTGACGAAAATCAATGGCATTTTCATCCCCGTCATTGATCGCAGTTCCGGTCAGGTCAAGCACTCCGGAGGGAGTCACCTTAGCCCCGGCTGCATTCACAGCATTACCTAAATGGTCGTGGTCATACTCGGGGAAGATATAAAACAGCGACGGCCATTTGGGAGCAACCATCGCCCCAATGTAGGGATACCGCTTGGTCAGGGGGTTGCTGGCATTGGTATTGTTGATTGAGTTGTTGTCTTTAAAGTCGTCCGTACTGACCGACCAATCCAGATCATTGGGCGAGACATAGGGAGTCAGCCTGGTATCTGGGCTGGCAGGGTTGCGCCCGGTGGGCAGATACCTGAATTCGACTCCACTACTGGCAGCATTAGCGGCGGTCGGGCGACCATTGGGTTGGTTATTGAACGGGCTGCGAGCTGGATAACCCACATCCCCCGGACGATCGTGAACTCCGCCAGGCGGAATGACTGTGCCACAGAGACGGGATAAAGCCAACCGGGAAGCCAGTAATAGATCCCGTCCACCGTAACCGAAAGCAGCCCTGATCGCATCGGCATTCGCAGTTAGAGCCCCCTGGGGACCGGTGATATTGCCAAAAGCAAACAGGTTCGGGTCACAGGCAGAAGACCAGGTGGTAACGGGCACACCACCAAACAAAGCTGGCACTACGAAGGGGTTATAGTTCCAGGTATTAGCCGCTGGAGAAGGTCGGAAGCCGTAAGTCCGATCGCGCTGTACCTGGAAGTGGGTGAAAATCAGTTCTGCCAACCGGAGACGGGGGTCGTTGGGGGAAACGCCCCGGGCGATGTAGTACTCCCGTAACTTACCCAGGAAGGCTTCCGCCGTGACAGTATCGTAATCCCGCGGATTGTACCGTCGAATGTCCAGGTTAGCGTTGGGGCTATAGTTATAGGTTGCCAAGCGGGGTGCGGGCAGCACCTCATAGTCGTTATTGGCCTCATCCACCACCCCGTTCATTAAGCGCAGAATGTCGTTGGTCAGGAAGAAGGCAACCGCAGGCACACCACTGACGGCTCTGTCATTCAGAGGATTACGGGGGTCATAGCGCTGTACCCGATCGATGTTGTAGGCCAGCATGCCCAGGGTGCAGGAGGCCGTTTGCAGGTAGGTCTTATCGGCAATGCTCAGGCTGGCGTAGGCCGTCCCCCCCTCTAGCTTGGCAATCACCCGGCGTAAATTGGAGAAGTTCCCCCACATAGATAGCTCGGGATCAGGGTGGACTTCCCCATCAATCTGAGACGGAGGAAATGCTCCTGTGCGACTATCACTGATGTGATCCCCGGCAAATTGAGCCAGATTTTTGAGCGCCACCCGCAGGGGGCTACTGGCGTTTGCCATATCCGCTTCAAATTGGGCCTGCGTCCGGCTGGGTGGTTCGTATTCCCAGCCATTAGTACCCCGCCCCAGGAAAAAGTCATTCAGCAGCACAGCGTCGCTGGTAGAATTCAACCCACCGCTTGGTTCGAAGCTAACGGTAGCCGGGGCACTGTTGACGTATAGCGTCGGGACAAAGTTAATCGATTGCCGCAGGGTAAAGGGCGAACCGTGATGGGCTGTATTGGCGTAACAGGCGATCGGGTAATCTTTGTTGACGGCCCCATGATAGATAGCCATCCCCTGAACCGCAGAGAGATTGTCGCGCAGCGCCCGCCGTTGCCGCTGCTCATGGGTCATGTTGGTTTCTGAGTGGGGCGGGTAGAGGGGATCGCCTTCGTTGTCGCTGGTAAAGAGCTCTGCTTCCGCGAAGTCGGTGGTTGTTTTGTATCTGGTTGTTTTATAAAGACTGGCGGGGTTATTGGGGAAGGAGCCTTCCCGCAGGGTGGTAAAGTTACCGTCACCGGGCGTGACCGTGGTGGCTGTCAGATCCTGCGGGTTGTTGTTGGGACGATCCTGGGGAGCAACCCAGCCATTGGCGTTACCTAATTCCAGTCGCTCTCCCACCAGCAGGCGTAGCCCCTGGATTCTGGCCCGCCGTTCCCAGTAACCATCCAGACCTACACTGGAAGCATCGGAGCCGGCAGTTGGATTCGATGCAATCAGGCTGGCCCCCGCCTCGATCGGTTGGCTCGTATCAACCGCTACGTTATCACCGGCAAGAATCTGATCACCCGAGTTCTTACCACTGGGGATGCGAATCTTATCACTATATTTTTGCTTGGGCCCGTAGCGATCGTCGGCTCGGTAGGTATCATCCACGTAGGGAGCAGCTTCCGACTTATTAAAGATACGTTTGGCCAGAGTACTGGAGTTGTAACCCGTATTACGCAGCCCTGTTGCCGTATTGCTGGGGTCGCTGGAGCTGCGCGACTTGTAGCCGTTAGAAAGTTGCAGGGTACTGGAATCAAGGGAGAGGGAAAAGGGTGAACCGGAAGTGACTGAGTCGCTAGTACTGTTCAGGTTCGCCTTACTATTCAGGTTGAAATTATCTGAGTAGATATAAAATAGAGAACCATCCCCGAAGGCATTATTATTCATCCTTCCGGAGATTACCTGTCCCTGGAATCGCTCACCGGTCGTGGCATTGTTGATATCCGTGACCGTCACTTCCGAGGCGGATTCGTACCAGAAGCAGGAGTTGGGAGCGCTGATCAGATAGGCACTGAAGCTATTGTTACCAACAATCAAACTGCCTTCCGTGTGCATCGCCCCATTCCACTGGAAAGCAGGCCCCGGGAAGATCTCCAGATCATTACGGAACCAGGCTCCCCACTTATTACCCCGGCTCAGGATCCGATCCTGGTTAAATTCAAGGGTCGTAAAGTTGTTGGTAGCTCCAGGCCGACCAATACTATCTGGAATAACCAGGGCATCAACCTGGAAGTTCTTCCGAAGGATAGAGGTATTTGTAACATCCTGATACCAGCCACCCTCAACGGATGATCCAGTACCCGCCGTGGACACGCTACAGGTCTTGGCTTTGTTATTGCTTAAAGGCCCCGTTCGAGCGAAGGAAATGATGTCATCAGAATTGGGCTCCTTCACCGAAGGTCGTGCTTTTTGCTCATCTGTCAGCTCAATCAGCTTTTGCCAGCCCCGCTTGCCCGGTTCGTCAGCAGGGGTAGAGAAAATGATGGAATAAACAACCGTAGCATCCGCAACACCATCATTATTGGTGTCGGCTCGATAGCGCCAGGCGTTATCAACAGCGCCCCCATTAATATCAATTCTGGTTTCATCGGGCAGGGTATAGGGGTCAGAGCCTGCAATCCTCAAAGGAGTTGCTTTTCGACCTTTAACCGTGACTCCTGTATCAGAATTGAGCAGCATGGAGGCCAAAAATTCCTCCGATGGCACCCCACCCGGGTAGCGACTGTCTTTGTTAGCGTCAAACAAAAACTCTAATTTTGCTCTCGCCCGATCGACGGCAGGGGTTGCAGCATTATAGATAACCCGGTTTTGAGTTTCGTTAATGGCCCGAGTGCTACTGTTAAAAGCACGATAGGTCAAAGCCCCAGCGGTTAAACCCACGACCAGAATTAGAAAAACCGTTGTGGGTAAGACAAAACCGGCAACCTGGGTACGAACTTTTTTCCGGTTGAGGATCAGGGTAGTCCGCAAAAGCCAGGTAACGAATGCCTTGGACATGCTCCGGTAAATTTTACCGATTTCCCTGAAGAGAATTTGAACAGCTTTGGCTAATTTGCGGTCTGACATAGCAACTTCCTGCAAATATGGCGAGAATGTGGGTTAGGAACATTAAGAGTGACGACGGTACCACCACAAACAACTGGGAAACGCCCGTAACTAGTGAATTATGAACTACTTCTTCAAAAGTTCACTAATTTTTCATCGGGTTCTTCCAGTCTTAACAACTCAATCTGCCGGATATCAACGGGGAAGCTACGAATAAGGAAAAGGGAACAAATAAATCACTTCAGCAAATTAACGGAATATTAGCCTGGTGGCTTTTTATCTGATTAAGTGTTTATCCTGACGAGTCGATGGCAGTACCAGTGTACTTACTTGGCACTAGTTGCTTAAACTTTAGTTACATCTTTATTAAGCTGATGTGAAGCAAGATGGACTAATCTTACCCACCAGGTTCCCGTAACCGATCAACCTAGCAAAACATTGTTTAAAGTTTTTCTGAAGTATCCTGATCGGTATTCTAGACGCAGTATTTAAAAACGACAAATAAGGCAACTCATTGAGTTGCCTTAAAAAAACATAGACCATTTGACCAGAGCCTTAGAAGCGATTCAGGTCGAGCCCTGCTTCTTTAGCAAACTGAGAAAGGCTCTTATGTTCGAGCGTCTTGATCGCTTTAGTAGAAAGCCGTAATCTTACCCAACGCTTGCCTTCAGCCCACCAGAGCCGTTTCCATTGCAGGTTGACTTCTTGCAGCTTTTTAGTGCGACGGTGGGAGTGAGAGATGGCATTGGCATTGTTTGCCTTTTTGCCAGTGAGTTGACATTTACGTGACATTACGGTCTCCGAGGGTTCTTGCCAATTTTGTCCAGCTACTCATTATACAGCTTTAACTGGAGAAGAGAGCAGGAGGTTCGAGAAATTAAGCTAATTTCTCGAACCTCCTACCGGAGAGAGATTTCAGGCTTGCAGAGCGGTCAGGCGGGTTAATACCTGATTCGATCGCTCAACAAACGCCTTCATGCCATCGGCATCAAACCCTTTCTGGGCCATCAGGGCCAGATCATAGACATGGTGACAGATCAGATCCGCCAGTTCGGCAGAAGGAGATTGGCCCTCTGTCTGAACGATCGCGCCCTGACTCAGGTTAGACAGATTCTGGATCAGAGGATGGGCCGTATTGACCAGCAGAATATGTTCTTCTGGGAACTGCAGCGCCTGTTGTTGCAGGAGCGCATTCATTTCCTGCAGCCGCCGTAAATGCTCTGGCAAAAGTACCATCGCCGGTGGTACCCCTTCTCCTGCCTTCAGTGCTTCTGTCCGAATAGTCAACTTGGGCTTATTCAGCGCTTTTTGGAACAAGTCCTTGACCTGCTCACCCAGGGTCTGGTTGGTCTTTGGATCAACGACTTCTCCTTTGTTTTTGTCAATCAGGGTATCGTCCAGGTCGGCATCAACCCGGGCAAACTTAACATCCGGGTGTTCCCGCTCCAGGAAGCTGACAAAGTGGGTGTCGATAAAGGAGTCGAGGAACAGAACTTCTAACCCCTGTTGTTTATGCAGCTCGACGTAGGTAGCCTGGGTAACTTCGTCGGTGCAGTAAAATACCCGATTTTCATGGCGCTCTTTATTGCGCTCCAGGTATTCTTTCAGCGTGGTGTACTGAGAGCCAGCAGAGACAGAAGTTGAAGCTTCGGATGGCTTGGAGGCAACTTCCTGCCACACATCCCCTTCCCCAGATTGGACTTCAACCTTTGGCCCTTCTGCCTGACTGGTGTCGCCTGACTGGCTGCCCTGCCAGGTCGTACGGTAGATCAGAATATCTTCAACCTGCTTCTTGAATTTGTCGTCGTTGATCGAGCCAAACTTGACAAAAGTGCCCAGGTCTTGCCAGCAACGGACATATTCTTCCCGGTTATCCCGATACAGCTCTTTCAGCCGATCGCCCACTTTCTTGGCGATGTAGTCGGCAATCCGCCGGACGGTGCGATCGTTTTGCAGAAAACTGCGGGAGACATTCAGGGGAATATCGACGCTATCAATCACGCCTCGCAGGGGCAGAAGAAACTTGGGAATCACTTCTTCGCAGTTATCGCTGACGAAGACCTGATTGCAAAACAGTTTGATTTGCCCCTTGGTGGTGTCTACATCGGGTTTGAGTTTGGGGAAGTAGAGAATGCCGTTGACCACAAAGGGATAGTCGGTGTTGAGGTGTACCCAGAGCAGGGGTTCTTCCTGAAAAGGATAGAGGTAGCGATAGAACTCCAGATAGTCTTCTTTGCTGAGAGAACTGGGAGATTCTTTCCAGGGCGCTTTCTGACGATTAATTTGTTCGGGGGCTTTTGCTTCCGCCGGGACTGGTGTTTCCTGGGTGGCTTCTTCCGTTTCCGGTTTGGGAGGTTCCAGGACTTCTAATTTGATCGGAACCGGCAGAAAGTCGCAGTAGGTTTTAATCAGTTGGCGAACCCGGTAGGGCTCCAGATACTCTAATTCTTCCTCCTGCAGGGTCAGAGTGACGGTGGTGCCACGGCTGCTACGAGGAGAATCGGATAATTCAAATTCCGTGGAACCATCACAGGACCAGTGGACGGCCTGAGCCCCATTCTGGTAAGAAAGGGTATCGATATCGACCCGACTGGCTACCATAAATGACGAGTAAAACCCTAAGCCGAAGTGGCCAATAATTTGCTGATCGGTGCTGGCCTTGTACTTTTGAACAAACTCTTCGGCGCTGGAAAAAGCCACCTGATTGATATATTTTTTTACCTCTTCGGTGGTCATCCCAATGCCGTTGTCAGAGACAGCCAGGGTTTTAGCCGCTTTATCGATCGTAATCGTGATTCCCGGTTCCCCCAGATCGCCGGAGTACTCTCCGGAATGGGACACCATCTTGAGCTTTTGAATTGCATCGACGGCGTTTGATACCAGTTCCCTCAAGAAGATCTCATGGTCTGAATAGAGCCACTTCTTGATAATTGGGAAAATATTTTCAGTATGAATACTGATATTGCCTTTTTCCAGAACAGTCGTCATGGGTCTATCTTGATGGGGTAAAGATAAATTTACAGGCAGATGGAGCGCAGCACATTAAACTGCCTTCTAGACATCAACTTACACGAACGTCTCTATTTTAGTGACCAGGGATTTCCGTCTGGCCAGATCGGATTACCCTACCATGTCTCTCATCAACGTTGTTTTTTGCTCAAGCTGACAAGCCTGTTGATCAGGATGCTTTCCTGCTGACTGTCTTGCAGACTGCGGGCGATCGCGATCGCTTCTTGGTAGGCCTGTTTGGCCCTGGGGTAATCTCCCTGGTCTTGATAAAGTTGGGCCAGCAGCTTCTGGGATACCAGCATCTGTTGCCAATCTTCCAGGGATTGAGCTAGCTGAAAGCGCTGATTCAGCAGATTTAAGGCCGTTTTGGCCCCACCGGTAGGAATTAAACTGGCCACTAGCCCATCGATCGCCCGATATTGAGCCGGACGATCCCGATGCTGGCCAGCCAGACGCAGGGCCAGACTATAGGCGGTTGTGGCATCACGAAATTGCTGCCTGACCCGATAGCTATCCCCCTGATTATTCAGGGTATTGGCTTCTAAAATCGGGTCGGAAGCCCGCCGACTGGCTTCAATAGCCTGTTGGTAGTGATCAAGCGCTCGATCGTAGTCTTTTAACCCTGCCGCAAACAGTCCCAGACTGTTGTGGGAAAGAGCCTGACCGTAGGGGCTACCAATCTGATGAGCAAGGGAAAGAGCTTCTGTAAACAGATTGAGCGGGGAAGTGATGCTACCCCGCTGGACCAGAACCCTGCCCAGACTGTTGAGAGCCAGAATTTGCTCATCGATATCCTGGCGATCGCGGGCGGTAGCTAACTGGCGACGGAAGGCATCTTCAGCGAGTTCTACCTGCCCCTGTTGGAGATAGGCCGCACCCAGATAGCGATAGGCAAGAATCTGAGATGGCACTTCGCCAATTTGTTGATACTGTTTCAGGGCCCTTTGCCAGGACTGAATCGCCTGGGCCACAAACCCATCCGCCTCCTGGACTTTACCCAGGCGCATCAGGTCATCGGCCTGCTCCCGCGTGTTATTTAGGGTGCCATTATTCAGGGGAATGCCCAACTGCTGGTTCAGGTCAGCGGCCTGGGAGGAAGGAGCAACAACGCTCATCCCTAGAACCAGCGGCAGGATCCAGCATCCAGCTTTCTGGAAAAGGCGGCGATCGCTGCATCGTTGTTTCATAACTTTCCTCCAGCCTGGGCTTCCGGCGTTACGGGAGACGTTAATTGTTGGCTTCCAGGGGAATATTACCCAGGTTAAACCCATTTCCTGATTTAGCATGCCCGGACAGGTAGATAGCCCGGACATCCTCCGGCAGAATTTCTTCCAGAAGCCGATAGCCTTCCTGTAACTGGGCCTGGACTTCCGCCGGAGACATGGCAGCCCCTTCTGCCTGAAGATAGGCGGAAATACGGGTTTCACTCCAGTTGAAGGTCTGGGCCATCAGAACAATCAGTCGCAGCACTGGAGGCAACTGATCTAAAGCCCGCTCGACATAACACCAGAGGGGAGGAGGCGCTGCCTGAAGGTCGTAGTGAATGGTTTCAACCGGCGGCACTTCAGCCCGATTAATGCAGATTGCTGTGACGTTAATTAACCAGCTTTGAAACGTCATTGCCGCTTCACCAGGCTGACCAGTAGCTCGCAGATCCAGGCCACCCAACTCATGAAAAATATGCCGCCAGGTCGTAGCGAACAAATAATCTGCCTGTACCGGCGATCGAGCGGAATGGCGAACCAGCGTATACACCATCGGGCTGTAGCGACAAAAAATCGCCGCAAAATACTGACCGGCATCGGGATAACGCTGAAATAAGGTCAGCAGTTCCTGATCGGTGTAATGAACCAGCGACTTAACGATGGGATGACTACATTCGGGGAAGGTGGGAATAGACACAATAAGGTCACCAGCACAGAGATTTCGGCGAATGACCTTTAGAATATACGCGGTTTTAGAATTTTTGCACAAAAATCTTTTTGGTTCCACCAGATCCCACCCTCAGGTTGCCCCTGGGCAGCAGTTCCTGCCGTCGCTAAACGCTTCTTGATAAAATCTAAGCTAGACTAACTTCAATTATTCGGCCTTCACCTGCCTCCCTATCCATGACCACGGATCTCAGTTCTATTTCTGTAGTTTTTTCATCCCTGCCTCCAGCTGCCTTCCTGCCAGGGTTAGATACCCTATTTTCTACCCAGGGAATTATGGTGATGCTGCTGGGAGCCTATGCCGTTGCCATGTGGATGTTTTTGACCAGCGCCCCTAAAGTCCACACGATCATGGTTTCTGATACAGAACTGGCCCGACGGCTTTATGAGGGGATGTTAGAACTACCGGCAGCGGAGGTACCGCTCCATTACTATTACAATTACGAGCAAAGTCTTGGAACAGCGGCGATCGACCCCCTGTATGTCGCACCCCAGCTGGGCCGGACTGGAGTCAAAGCAGCCAGCAGCTCGGAAGGACTATGGTATCAACTGAAAAAGAACACTCAACTCCATGTGATTTCTGGAGCCAGTCTGGGAGAGAGAAACCGCCAGCGTCACGTTTGCTTCGATCGGGATTGTCTGGAGCAGGTGCTTCTGCGGATTCAAATGCGGGGCCTGAAGTACAAAATTCGCCAGGAAAAACCCCTTAATTTCCTGGTGAAAGATTATGACGGTAATGTGATCGAGATGGCAGAAGTCTCCAATTAGGTATGGCGGTGAAAAAAGCCCTGACCTTGAACCAAGGTCAGGGCTTTTAGTTTATTCGGCCACCTCTTCCGGTTTCTCTGGTTTGAGCAGTGGGAAAGCGATCGCATCTCGAATACTGGCACAGTCAGTCAGGAGCATGACCAGACGGTCAATCCCGATGCCCAACCCCCCGGTAGGAGGCATGCCGTACTCCAGAGCGGTGATAAAGTCTTCATCGACGCCATGGGCTTCCAGATCCCCGGCAGCTTTGCGATCGGCCTGGGCTTCTAAGCGTTGCCGTTGATCGATCGGGTCGGTCAACTCAGAAAAACTGTTAGCTGTCTCTCGACCTACGATGAACAGCTCAAACCGTTCTACCAGTCCGGGTTTAGAGCGGTGGGGTTTGGCCAGGGGGGAAATTTCTACCGGGTAGTCGAGGACAAAGGTGGGTTGAATTAACGTGGGTTCACCCTTTTGCTCAAAGGCTTCGTTCAGCAACTTGCCGATCGAGTCACACTTTTCGACGTTGATTAACCCTGCCTGCCGGGCCGCCGCTTTTGCTTCTTCCAGAGAGGTGAACTGGCTAAAATCAAGTCCTGTTTTTTCTTTAACCAGATCATGCATGGTGACCCGCCGCCAGGGAGGTGTCAGGTTAACCGGTTCACCCTGATAGGTAATTTCCAGGGTACCCAGCACTTCCTGGGCCGCATAAGCAATGACAGCCTCCGTCAGGTTCATCATGTCTTGGTAATCAGCATAGGCTTGATAGACCTCGATCGTGGTGAACTCTGGATTATGGCGGGTCGAAACCCCTTCATTGCGAAACACCCGTCCCAACTCGAAGACTTTTTCAAATCCACCGACAATCAACCGCTTCAGGTGCAGCTCCGTGGCGATCCGGAGGTAAAGCTCCATATCCAGGGTGTTGTGGTAGGTAATAAAGGGACGAGCCTCTGCCCCACCAGCCTCTGGCATCAGTACGGGAGTTTCGATCTCAATAAAGTCTTGCTGGTCCAGATAGCGGCGAATGGCTGCCGTAATCAAAGCCCGACGACGAAAGGTTTGTCGCACCTCTGGATTGACAATCAGATCAACATAGCGTTGGCGGTAACGTTTTTCTACATCGGTCAGGCCATGCCATTTATCGGGTAACGGCAGCAGTGCCTTGGTCAATACCTCATAGTGGGTGACATAAACCGAGAGTTCACCCTTTTCAGTTCGTTTAATCGTGCCCCTAGCACCAATAATGTCGCCAACATCTGTTAACTGCTTGAGATGATTGAAGGCATCAGGGGTATCTCCCATAGCAGCCTCAATCCGGGTTTTATCAAGGTAAAGCTGAATACTACCTGTTTCGTCCTGAAGACTAAAAAAAGCCAGCTTACCAAACACTCGTCGCGCCAGAATTCGTCCGGCTACTGCAACTTCAAGAGTTACCTCTTCCCCGGCAGGTAGGTCAACAAATTTCTCTTGCAGATCCGCCGTATGGTGGGTAATCTGCCAGCGATAGGCATAGGGATTTTGACCAATCTGCTTGAGCTGCTCAACTTTGGCCAGACGGGTAGCGCGAATTTCTTCAAAGGACATACGGGATGGTTTAAGTAGGAGCAATGACAGGAGAGAAAATGGCTCTAAAAGCTAACGAAATTCACTCTTGACACTGGCATAGTGAAATGGACGATGTGCAGCAAGGTTAACTGCAAACTCAATTATAAGGAGGAACCGTTCTCTAACAGGGCAAGAAGCCGCCATCAGGTTAATTTAGTTATTCTTTTGGGGAATATAATCAAATCAGGGGAGGTTGACAAGCTCAAAATTAGCTAAAATGACCGCTATTTTTTCTCTTTACTAAAGCAAGAAACGGTAGACGATAAAAGTATTGGCATGCAGGGCATAGACAACCCCGGGCCGGTCTGCGTACCCGTAGATGAATCATAAAGACTATATAAAAATAGCCGGTTTTGATGTTAAGGAATTATAAAATCCCTTTCTTTTGATGCTCAAAAACGGCTGGCTAGATCTCTTGAAAGTCCCTCTAAATGGGGATTTTAGAAAATTTCTCGGAAACTACCGTAATCACCAGTATGTATATACGTACTAAAGCTGCCTCTGCCTTAAGAGGGGCTTCCGGAACAACACCGAACCGGTTTGCCTGAAGAAAAAGAGACGGTAGACACCAGAAAAACTGTCAATGATTTTTCTGGAGCGTCCCCGCACTACCTTAGTCTGTACACAGTTACGCCCTAGAAAGGGGCTTCTACCAACCGAAGGTGTTAGCCTGTTCCTGCTGATGACGATAAAAATTGATCCCTTTGCAAACAGGCAAAAATGTTCTGTTCCCGACATTTTTCTACCAGTCAAGCGGTAAATCTCTGTATTTTGTCTGACCGGCCACTAGCCTGTTAAATGAGTTAATGCTGTTTAGTCCTCATTCGACAAGCCCAGGCCTGGGGTTCTCAAGCTACTTCCCAGCCCCCCATGATTAGAAGTGGAAACGATTTACTCCCGGCTAATAGCTGCTTGCGATTCAGGTTGTAGTTGTAATTCATGATGAGACGACTCTCGATCGAGAATTGTTCCTGATCACTGAGAGGATACTGGCTGAACAAGATATAACTTCTTGTTCCTAATGTCTGCTGTCTTACAAAGCCCCAAACCCTTGTCACCAAAATGCTGTCGATTTTCCGTTTACTGGGACTGCTTCTCACTGTGCTTTCGCTACACATTCCCGGAGATTCGGATATGTTTACCACAAGCAATCCCCTAGTAGACAACGCTACTTATCTTTCAACAACAGCTACCAGTTCGGATACGAGAACCAATACAGGAACTCTCACTGCTGAACCTTTAACCACAACTCTAAATCGCAGCAGTTCCGTTAGCCCGATCGGCGGTGGTAACGGGTTAACAGGAGAGTATTTTTCGGATGTAGCCCTGAACAATCTGAAACTCAGCCGTACCGATGCCAGCGTCAATTTCACCTGGGGCGATAACGCACCTGCCCCAGAAATGCCACGGGATGGGTTCTCTGTACGCTGGACGGGCCAGGTTCAGGCCAAGTATTCCGAAACCTATACCTTCTCAACCTTTGCTGATGATGGGGTGCGGTTGTGGGTGAATGGTGAAAAATTGATTGACCACTGGCAACCCCACGCCGGCACCGAAGACCGGGGCAGCATTACCTTACAGGCCGGACAGAAGTACGACCTCAAGCTGGAATACTATGACCAGGGTGGCTGGTCAACTTCAGAGTTACGCTGGTCGAGTCCCTCCCAACTGGCCCAGATCATTCCTAAAGAATATTTGTTCTCGGGAAGTGGGTCAGGTAATCCTCTGCCGACTCCCACCCCAACTCCGATTCCCACCCCGACTCCCAATCCGGTTCCCCTACCGAACCCAACTCCCACCCCAACTCCGATTCCCACCCCGACTCCCAATCCGGTTCCCCTGCCGAACCCGACAACGACCTTTCCCAACGATCGGTCGCCCATGGGGATGAACCTGGCCACTCCCAGCTATTACAGTACGGAGTTACCCTTTGTTGATGGAATGAGAACGGCCAGTGAGTGGATTCCTCAACAAGCCGGAAAAGGCTGGGGTGAAGGAGAACCGCTTAGTTTTACAGCCGATGGCGGGATAGCCCGTTTGAAACCAGGTCAGTATGCCGAAACCGTTATCTTTGGTAATCGCGGATATTACCCTGGGGGGCAATATACGGTTCTGTACGATGGCCAGGGAACGATCGACTTTAACTTTAATTCAGCATCCGTCGTCAGTCGCTCCCCTGGACGAATGGTCGTCAATGTAGTTCCCAGCAATATCGGGGTTTTCTTAAAGGTCACAGGTACCAACGAGGCAGATCCAATTCGCAATATCCGCTTCCTGATGCCGGGAACTGAAGCAACCTACAAAACCCAACCCTTCAACCCAGAATTTCTAGAAACCCTCGAGAAATTCAAAACCTTACGGTTCATGGATTGGATGGGAACGAATAATTCCTCCTTGCAGAACTGGGCTGACCGGACACAACCGGGGCAGAAGGGAGTTGCTCTGGAGGAAATGATCACCCTCTCGAACATTCAACATTCCAATCCCTGGTTGACGATCCCGCACCTGGCTTCGGATGACTATGTTCGGCAGCTTGCAACGATGGTTCGCGATCGCCTGGATCCTACCCTGAAGATCTATGTCGAGTACTCTAATGAAGTCTGGAACTATGCGTTCCAGCAAACCAAGTACGCCCAGGAAAAAGGATTGGCCCTGGGATTGAGCAATGATCCCTTCCAGGCCAGTCTGCGTTTCTACTCCCAGCGTTCCGTTGAGATTTTCAAAATCTTTGAAGAGGTGTTTGGTGGTACCGAGCGGTTGGAGAGGGTGCTGGCCACTCAAGCAGGGGGTTGGACTTCGGAACAGGTAGCATCCTGGCAAGATGCTTACAAGTATGCAGATAATCTGGCCATTGCCCCTTACTTCTACGGTGGCGACCTGAACGATTCCAACAAGGCCTCTACGACTGTTAGCCTGACCCCCGATCAGGTGATTGATAAGCTCCTGAATGACATTCGCACCTCCGTCAAACAAACTCAGATCGATGTCAGCAAGGTTGCTAACAACTATGGGTTAGACATGATTGCTTACGAAGGTGGCATTCACCTGACCAGCTTCCAATTACCTGCACCGCAGAAATGGGCAATCAACGACCTGTTCATCGCTGCGAACCGGAGTCAGCGTATGTACGATGTTTACACCGAGTACCTGAATCAGTGGAAACAGGTAGGAGGCGGATTGTTTGCTGCTTACAACGATGTTGGCCCTTACAGTGAATGGGGCTACTGGGGAGCCAAGGAGTATCAGAATCAGAGTGCGGCGGATGCACCCAAGTACCGGGCCATGATCGACTTTATCGATGCCAACCCGACTTCCAATTCCTAGAGCAACCTGGGCAAGGGTCAGTTAGGGCTTTAAACCTCTGGCTGACCTCCTGAATTGTGACCCTGGCGGGTGGGCGATCGCCCACCCGCTATTTGTTTATCCAGCTTCAAGCCAGAATAGTTTAAGCTGAATGATTGAGCTAAGCATCGCGAATTTAATGAACCCGGAACTTAATTTTTGAAAGCGTGGTGGAGCCGTGCTTTCAAAAATTAAAAATTTGGTTTTAATGAATTTGTGATCCTAAGTAAAAACTATCGGCCTTCAGTCACCTGGGAAACTAGATGAACAGCTCCTTTCTCGATCGCCTGCATCACCCTGACCGTCCCGTTATCGTCTTTGATGGGGCTATGGGAACCAATCTGCAAGTCCAGAATTTGACAGCAGCAGACTTTGGTGGAGCCGAGTACGAGGGCTGTAATGAGTATCTGGTCAAAACAAAGCCAGAGGCCGTGGCCAAAGTCCATCGAGATTTTCTGGCAGCAGGGGCCGATGTGATCGAAACAGATACCTTCGGAGCCACCTCGATCGTTTTAGCTGAGTACGATCTGGCCGACCAGACCTACGAATTGAACAAGGCGGCGGCAGAACTGGCAAAACGCTGCACCGCCGAATTTTCTACCCCAGACAAGCCGCGCTTTGTGGCCGGGTCGATCGGCCCGACCACCAAACTGCCCACCCTTGGTCATATCGACTTTGACACCATGAAAGCCTCCTTCGCCGAACAGGCCGAAGGGTTATGGGACGGTGGGGTCGATCTATTTCTTGTAGAAACCTGCCAGGATGTGCTGCAAATTAAAGCCGCCCTGAATGGCATCGAAGCAGTCTTTGCTAAAAAAGGTGAGCGGCGGCCCTTGATGGTGTCTGTCACCATGGAGCTCCAGGGTACGATGCTGGTTGGCTCCGATGTCAGTGCCATGCTGGCCATCCTGGAACCCTTCCCGATCGATATCCTGGGGTTAAACTGCGCCACCGGCCCCGATCGCATGGCAGACCATGTTAAGTATCTGTCCCAGCATTCTCCCTTTGTCGTTTCCTGTATTCCCAATGCAGGCATCCCGGAAAACGTCGGAGGCCAGGCTCACTACAAACTGACTCCGATGGAACTGCGGATGGCCCTGATGCACTTCGTCGAAGATTTAGGAGTGCAGGTGATTGGTGGCTGTTGTGGCACCCGTCCGGCTCACATCCAGCAATTGGCAGAAGTGGCCGCCAGTCTCAAACCGAAACCGCGTCCGGTTCGTACCAGCCATCCGATCCCCGATCCAGAGGCTCCCCGCCCCCTGCTGCAATATATTCCTGCCGCCGCTTCCATCTACGCAGCCCAACCCTACGACCAGGACAATTCCTTCTTGATCGTGGGGGAACGGTTGAATGCCAGTGGTTCCAAAAAAGTCCGGGAGCTACTCAATGCCGAAGATTGGGATGGTCTGATCTCCGTGGCCCGATCGCAGGTGAAAGAAGGGGCCCATATTCTGGATGTCAACGTTGATTACGTCGGTCGAGATGGCGAACGGGATATGCATGAACTGGTTTCCCGTCTGGTCACTAACGTCAATCTGCCCCTGATGCTAGATTCCACCGAATGGGAAAAAATGGAAGCAGGGTTGAAGGTAGCGGGGGGCAAGTGCCTGCTCAACTCCACCAACTATGAAGATGGTGAACCCCGGTTCCTCAAGGTACTGGAACTGGCCAAAGAGTACGGGGCCGGGGTCGTAGTCGGTACGATCGACGAAGATGGGATGGCCCGTACCGCCGAGAAGAAATTCCAGATCGCTCAGCGAGCCTATCGTCAGGCTTTAGAATTTGGCATTCCGGCCCATGAGCTATTTTTTGATACCCTGGCACTCCCAATCTCCACCGGGATTGAAGAAGACCGGGCTAACGGCCGGGCGACGATCGAGTCAATTCGCCTGATTCGGGAGAATTTGCCCGGTTGTCATATTATTCTTGGCGTGTCAAATATTTCCTTTGGCCTCAGCCCCGCCGCCCGTATCGTTTTAAACTCGATGTTTTTGCATGAAGCGATGCAGGCCGGTATGGATGCAGCGATCGTCAGTGCGGCTAAAATTCTGCCCCTGGCCAAAATCGAACCCCAGCATCAGGAGGTCTGTCACCAGTTAATTTACGATCAGCGCCGGTTTGAAGGAGGGGTCTGTGTCTACGACCCGCTGACCGAGCTGACCCGCCGGTTTGAAGGAGTGAGTACCAAAGATGCCCGCTCCAAAGATTCCCTGGCCGATCTGCCGATCGCCGAACGTCTGCAACGGCATATTATCGATGGTGAACGGATTGGCCTGGAAACAGCCCTGGCTGAAGCTCTAGAGCAGTATAAGCCGCTGGAAATCATCAACACCTTCTTGCTGGATGGCATGAAAGTCGTGGGAGATTTGTTTGGTTCCGGGCAAATGCAATTGCCTTTTGTATTGCAGTCCGCGGAGACGATGAAATCCGCCGTTGCCTACCTGGAACCCTTCATGGAAAAGTCGGAAGCCGGAGACAACGCTAAGGGAACCTTTATCATTGCCACCGTGAAGGGGGATGTCCATGACATCGGCAAGAACCTGGTAGATATCATCCTCTCTAACAATGGCTATCGCGTCATCAATCTGGGCATCAAACAACCGGTAGATGCGATCATTGAAGCCTACGAAAAGCATCGGGCCGATTGTATTGCGATGAGTGGTCTGCTGGTAAAGTCCACTGCTTTCATGAAAGAAAATCTGGAAGTTTTCAACCAGCGGGGGATCACAGTGCCAGTGATTTTGGGTGGAGCGGCCCTGACTCCTAAATTTGTTTACGAAGACTGTCAGAACGCCTATAAAGGGCGGGTGATCTACGGTAAAGATGCCTTCTCAGACCTGCACTTTATGGACAAGTTAATGCCCGCCAAGGCCGCCGGAGAGTGGGATGACTTGCAGGGCTTTTTGAATGAAGTTAAGGAATTGCCCGTTGTTGCAGCAGCGGAGACTGAAGAGACTGCTACCGTCAAACAACCGGCAGAGGCCTTACCAGAAGACACCACCCGATCGGAAACGATCGCCCTCGATACTCCCCGCCCCACTCCGCCCTTCTGGGGCACCACGATTTTGCAGGCCAGCCAGATTCCCTGGGAAGAACTGTTCTGGTATCTCGATCTGCAGGCTCTAATCGCCGGACAATGGCAGTTCCGTAAACCTAAAGACCAGTCTCGGGAAGAGTATGATGCCTTTTTGGCGGCAAAGGTCTATCCGATTCTGGAAGAGTGGAAGCAGCGGATCATCAGCGAAAACCTGCTGCAACCTCAGGCGATCTATGGTTATTTTCCCTGCCTCTCCGAGGGCAACTCTCTGCATCTTTATGACCCAACAACCCCTAACTTTGCTCCGAACCTGAGGCCGATCGCCACTTTCCAATTCCCGCGCCAGCGTTCCCTGCGGCGTTATTGCATCGCTGACTTTTATCTGCCCAAACCGGCAGTCGGTGCTCCCCTGGCGGCTTCTCACCTGGATGTATTTCCGATGCAGGCCGTGACCATGGGAGAAATTGCCACGGAATACGCCAGAAAGCTATTTGAGTCAAACCAGTACACTGACTATCTCTACTTTCACGGGTTAGCGGTGCAACTGGCCGAAGCCCTGGCTGAATGGATTCATGCCCGAATTCGGCGAGAACTGGGCTTTGGTAGCGAAGATCCCAACAATATTCGGGATATTCTGGCTCAGCGCTATCGCGGTTCCCGGTATAGCTTCGGCTACCCGGCCTGCCCCAACATTCAGGATCAGTACAAACTATTAGAACTCCTGCAAGCCGATCGGATTCATTTGCACATGGATGAAAGTGAACAGCTTTATCCAGAGCAATCAACTACGGCGATCGTGGCCTACCACCCGGCAGCCAAGTACTTCAGTGCCTAAAACCGGGCAGGGTGGTTTTATGTTCTTGACGAACAGTTAAGATTGCCAGTTTTTGCATGTTTAGTAAGTCTTTGATGAAGAGTGATCCAGGTTCTGGTCAAAGACCCTTTTTTTTGACAGCATGGTTTCAGAATGGATAGGCCGGTTTCAGGTTCATCCATAATAATGGGTGGGTCTACACCCACAATCGAGGTTTTTAGCCCCCAACTGGCAAACTATGGACTGGTCAACACGCTTACAAGAGCCCAAATACTGGTTGCTCGGCATTGCTGCGGCGATCGCGGCTCTCCATCTGGCTCTAATTGATCGCGCTGGGAACTCTGAACTGTTTGCTACCAGTGCTTTATTTTGGATCACGGCGGGTTCCCTGTTCTGGGATCGACGGCACAGTTTGATCCTGGAGAGCGGGTGGGCTTCGAGTCTGTTGGGGACTGGCTTACTGGCTGCTTTTTTCTTAAGAAGTGCCAGTTTACCGGGTTCCGATACCTTTCTCAAAATTTCTCCCTTTTTCGCGATTTTGGGCCTTTGCTGCCTGGCTTCTGGCGTTAAAAGCCTGAAGCAGTATTGGCAAGAACTGACCGTATTTGGGCTGCTGGCTCTTAATCCGCTGCTTGAAAATCTTCTACAACTGCTAGATTTATCAACCTTGACGGCCAAGGCAGCCACGTTCATTCTCTGGTACCTGGGATTTCAAATTCAGCGGCAGGGCATCTTTCTCCATCTGCCCACCGGCAGTGTACAGGTTTATGAGATGTGTTCGGGGCTGCAAAGCATCGTTCAGATGATTAACGTTGCGGTATTGTTTCTGCTGATGTTCCCGTTAAAGTCCCTGGCTCAAAAGATTACCTGCATCGTCGTGGCGATTATCATCGGCTTTGTGGTCAACGCCGCCCGAGTCTGCTTGATGGCTAATCTGGTTGCTCAAAAGACTTCGTTTGAATACTGGCATACGGGCAATGGTTCCCTGATTTTTTCCATGATTTCCGTTGCCCTGTTTGGTGGATTCTGCTGGTTAGCCTTCCTCCGGACTCCGCAAAAGCCCCTGGATGGAGCCGAAGCCAATGGTTAAATCTATCCCCCGACCCGTCCGCTTATCCCTGCTGGCTATTACTTTGGGCGGTGCCTTACTGGTTCTGGGCAAGGCTGTGGCCACCCCCAAGGGAACCGAGAATGCCACTCCTGATTACCAGTTTCCTCAAACCGTGGCGATCGCCGGATGGCAACCCACGGCCAGTGAGCCAATCAAACCGGAGGCTTCGGCTCCCCCGGCCGAACCCCCGGCCGAAGCGACCAAGGAACCGCCCGGCCATAGTTACCAGTATCGTCAGGGTTCTACCTCGGTTGATGTCCAGATTCGCTATATGACTGGCGATGGTGACGTTAATCGCTTTTTGTTCGTTTATTCTCCAGTCAGGGCGGCCAATGCCTACCTGCAGATCAAACATCAACCGGGGATGGGATTTTATGGTTTAGTATCCCATCAGGGCAAGGCTTATTTGAGCGCCTGTGTCAATCCTCGTGGGGAAAGTACCGTAACAGAACAACAGTTCCGGCAAAATACCTACAAAAGTGATTTGCAGGTCGGTCGTATATTACCCTGGTTAATGGAGCAAGCACCTTTGTTCGATCGGCGCTGCTTGTGGACTCTGATGTCTACTCCCCTGCCAGCTAGCGCGACCTCCGATCCCACCGTTTCAGAGACGGCTTACAAAACCCTTGAGAGTCTCTGGTTTCCCTGGTTAAAGCAGTGGCAGTCGCAATTTCCTCCTGCTTAACCCTATCAGTCATGCTTCGTTATCTGTATGAGGAGTCGGCTATATGTCTGAAGCAGCCAACGAAAACCGCTCAGTTTATAGACTGCGCTGGATTGGCTATGGCCTGTTAATTTTTTCTCTATTCGACACAGTGGCGGTTTTATTTCCTCCCGGGTTTACCAATCCGGCCTGGGAGTTTCAAACCTTAGGGGCCCTGGTTGAACGGGTCGTCGTGCCCATTTTGGGCATGGGGTTAGTATTTTTCGGTGAGTTCTACGATCGCCTGGGGTTTGAAAAAATTCCCCTCAAACTCCTCTCCTGGCTCTGTCTGGTGCTGGCGATTCTGTTTGTTTTATTGATGCCTCTGGGGGTCTTGAGCACCCTGCGCCTAGACAACCAGAACGGTCAGCAGGTTGGTCGGCAGGTCGAACAGCAATTAGGACAACTAAAACAACTGGAAAGTCAACTCAACCAGAGCAAACCCGAAGATATTAAGGCGCTCGGTAATCAGCTGAATAGTTTTGGGATTGCCGTTGATTCCCAGAACCCGGAGGAGCTGAAAACCAAAATCCTGGCTCGGATTGGCGTAGTTCGCAATCAATTGCAGGGTCAGGCCGATGTCACCCGTTCCAACCAGCGGCAGGCATTGTTCAAGAACTCCGTTAAATGGAATCTGGGGGCTCTAATATCGGCGGTTCTGTTCTTCGTTCTCTGGAAAAGCACAGACTGGGCCAGACGCAGTTAGGCCCTTAAGCCGCTGCCAGCATTCTGGATAGTTCGTCGGGTGGTAAGGATGGATTCATCACCAGTCCATCCTTAAACCAGACAATCCGGTTAGCACAGCGCCCCACTTCCAGGCCATGGGTGACCACTACAACGGTCATCCCGCTGGCATTTAATTCCGCAAAAATTGCCAGAACTTCTTCCGTGGTACGGGAGTCCAGGGCACCGGTTGGCTCATCCGCCAGCAGTAAAACCGGACGATTGACGATTGCCCGAGCGATCGCCACCCGTTGTTGCTGTCCTCCAGACATCTGATTAGGGCGATTGAATAAGCGTTTTTCCAGACCAACCCGAATCAACGCCTCCGTTGCCCGCTGCCGCCGTTCCGCCGGGGGTACGTTGGCATACACCATGGGCAGCATGACATTTTCTAAGGCATTGAGTTGGGGCAGCAGATGAAACTGCTGAAACACAAAGCCAATTTTGCGATTGCGAATTTCGGCCAGCTGATCGTCATTCAGTTGGGCCACATCCACATTGTCGAGGTAATAGCGGCCTGAAGTAGGGCGATCGAGACAACCAATCATATTCATCATGGTTGACTTCCCCGACCCGGAAGCGCCCATGATGGCACAGTATTCTCCCTGTTCAACCGTCAGGTTTACCCCAGATAGCGCTTTTACCTCTGTCTCACCGGAGCCATAAATTTTGTAGAGGTCTTCTAGCCGGACGATAACGGGTTTAGACATAGTCGCAATATTGCTGAAGAAACATAAACCTAAGCGCTTCGGAGCGCCACGATCGGGTCAAGCCGGGCCGCCTGTCGGGCCGGAAACACCCCAAAGAACAGACCGATTCCCCCTGATACTCCCACCGCCATCAATACTGCTGCCGGAGCCACACTCGCCTTCAGGGGGGTGAAGGCTCCAACGGCCAGGATGCCACCAACTCCTACCATGGTTCCCAGAACCCCTCCGGCCGCCGATAAAATTACCGCTTCAATCATGAACTGGATCAACACATCTCGCTGGGTTGCCCCCAGGGCTTTGCGTAGACCAATTTCTTCGGTTCGCTCGGTAACTGACACCAGCATAATGTTCATGATGCCAATACCCCCCACCAGGAGCGAGATCCCGGCGATCGCCGCCAGCATCGCCGTTAGCCCGCCGGTAATCGTTCCGACAATCCGCAGGACATCTTTCTGGGTCTGAACCGTGAAATCATCCTGATCCGTAATCTTATGGCGGAGTCGCAGCAAGTTGGTAATCTGAAACTCAGCCGCCCGGATACTTTTTTCGTCTCGTGCAGTAATCGAAATAAAGGTCAAATCTAAGCCGTAGGGAGAGGTACGCCCGGTCAGACGATTGGCCAGGGTAGTCAGGGGGACATAGGCGGCATCGTCCTGGTTATTGCCCAGAAACGCTCCCTTCGATTGCAGCACCCCAATCACCTGAAAACTGGTGCCCTTAATCCGAATCTGTTCTCCGATCGGATCCCGGTTACCAAAGAACCGGGTCGCCAGGTCAGAACCAAGGGCAACTACCTGGTTATTACGGGCCACATCTTGATCTGTAATAAACCGCCCCTTCGCCATGTCAAAACTACGCACGGACAAAAACGCTGGAGTAGTGCCCACCACCAGGGAATTGCTATTCAAATTGCGATAGACGATGGGAAACTGACCCTGACGCTGGGGAGCTACCTCTCGAATTGTCGGCACCTGCTCTTTAATTGCCTTGGCGTCCTCTAATACCAGAGTCTTAGGCAGATCGAAGGTACGGTTGCGGGCTTCCCGGGTGCCCGGGGTGACGAACAAAACATTGGGCCCCAGGGATTCAAACTGCTCAGAGGCCAGGCGCTGGGCACCCTGACCAATTCCTACCATGGCGATCACAGAAGAGTTGCCAATGATAATACCCAGCATCGTCAGTACGCTTCGCAGCTTATTGGCGGTCAGGGTTTTGACTGCCATTCTGCCGCTTTCTAACAAATCCATGACACTTCCCCCAACAACCTAGTCTTTATTCAGCCCTTTCGTCACATCCTCCAGTTTTTGCCCTTCTGGCAGTTCTACAAAAACTGGAGCATCGGGTTGAATGCCGTCCAAAATTTGGGTCTGATTGCCGATCGTTTGACCGATCGTCACCGGTTGGAACTTCGGTTTATTGTTGCGGCCCGGTACCAGTACTCCTGGTTGCCCCTGGCTGGTGACAATAGCGACGGTGGGCACCAGCAACGCCTGATTCAACCGCTGTCCCAAAAATACCAGGTCGGTATTCATGCCAGAGCGCAACTGTTCTTTGCCGGTAATAATTTCGATCCGCACCTGGAAGGAGGTGACATTTTGCTCAACCACGGCTTCCGGGGCGATCAAGCGAACCCGCCCCTTAAATACCTGATCTGGGAAGGAATCGGCCTTAATATCGACGCTTTGGCCCAGTTTAATCTGGCCCACATCAACTTCGGGAACCTTGGCCAGCAGTTCTAAGCCATTGGCCAGGGCTACGATCGAAGTGGAAGTAGCCGAGGTCGTACTGGAAGCGGACGTAGTTGGGGTGACAAAGGCTCCTACGGTCGCGTACTTCTGGGTGATGATACCGGCGAAAGGTGCCCGAATCAGGGTATCTTCCAGTTGGGTTTCGATGGCCTGCAGGCGAGCCTGGGCGGCGGCCACCTGAGCTGCTGCCTGTTCAATTTCTTGAATCCGGGGGCCGTTTTGTTGCTGAGAAAGCTGTTGGCTGGAACTATTCACCCTGGCCTGGGCCTGGGCCAGATTGGCCCGGGCACTGCGCTCTTCGTTAATTACTTCATCCAGGCGATCGCGGGAAACCGCCCCCTGGGTATAGAGAGCCTGGTTACGCTGGAGCCGTTGACTGGCCAGATTCAACCGGGTTTGGGCCGCTGCGACTTCTGCCTGAGCCTGGGAAACCCCGGCCTGAGCCTGCCCGATCGCCTCGGGACGACTGCCAGCCTGTAATAAAGATAAATTAGCCTGGGCCTGAGCCAGATTTGCCAGAGCCTGCTGTCGCTCTGCCTCCAGGTCTTTGCTTTCCATGCGGGCGACCACCTGCCCCTGCTTCACCCGATCGCCCTGCTCAACCCGGAGTTCTACCAGACGACCAGAGGTTTTGGGACTGAGGTTGACCGTCTGAATCGGCACAACCGAACCACTGGCAGTAATTTGCACCGTCACATCCTGCCTCTGCACCGGAACAGTCAGCTCACTGATGTTGTTTTTGGGGCCAACATTCCGCACAATCACCCAGCCAGTCGCCGATACCCCTACCAAGCCGGCGGCGACTAACCCCAGCATCCAGGGAAACGAGACAGGTTTCTTACTCTTACTGTTAATTAACGGAAATTGCATAGAACTTAGACACCGAAAGTTGGGAACTAGAGAGCAACCATGAGAAATCTGGCAGTTTGCAACAGTGGATCAACCCCTTAGACGATCAATAACTTCAGTCAGGTCCCCTCCCGGAATCAACCATTCCTACCTCTAAGCCTTGAGGGGAGAGCCATTTAGCCTCCGATTAAAGCCCCAGCCTGCCAGATCCAGCTTCTCAGGGCTCAACTTCTCAGGGCCGGTATCCACCCAAACCACTCCTGACTTCAAGTCTGGCACTGGCTCAGGCAAATGACTTCCCCCAACTGGACTGACCAGCCTCCCCCAACTGGTTCACCCTGACCCGCAGTGGACCAGTTCTGATCTTTTGAGCAATCGCTCATCGAAGTAGATGTCAAACCAGAGCCTGTTACTGCAGAATTTTATCTTTATATATCTTAACTATTTTCTTAAAAAACTTTTCGTTCTTGCGGATCCATTTAATTGAAAAACTTGCTGTAGGGCGATCGCAAATGTTAAGAATGGGAAGATGCAAAGTCTTACTGCTGCGGCAGTAGGTTGTGCTGGTTTTTCGCAAATGTCAGGTAGAAAATTTATTTCTCAACGATTATGTGAAAATTGCACAAATTTTGCGGATTAATCCCTGGCTTCTTTGCATTGGTTACAATAACCTGACCGATGCAACCGTGCACTCAGCTTGAGCTAAAGCCTATGAGTCCTTCGCCCGAACGTTCCTCCAAGCCCTCCTTGCCCGATCAAACTCCGTTGGATAATTCCCTTAATCGCCCACTCTCCGCAGCAGACCCTTCGGCCACCTCGGCAGAAAATCTTGCTAATTCTGGTGATTCTCCTCAATCCGCCGAAAAGCCTCTGGTGCCCAAGCGACCGTTGATGCGTCCTGTAAATCGCCCTCAACCACCGGAGCCAGCCGTTTCTACTACGGCTACGGCTGCTAAACCAGCGGTTTCGACCAAGCCAGAAGCAGTTTCCAGCCCTGTGGTGGTAACCCCCGTCAGTAATCCGGTGGTGGTTCCCCATGAACCGGCCTTCTCCCGTAACCAGCCGATTCCGCCGCCGAGTGAACCCAAACAGTACCGGGCGATCGGCTTAGTCAGGGGGCGGTACACTCCTTCTGACGAGCAATTTACTCGCGGTACCATGACCACTGGGGATGGCACCGAAATTGAGGCTGTGCTGCTGGGTCGGGTTATGAGTCTGGTCAAAAATCATCTTGACCTGGAACAGGAGCATCTCTGGGTCGTTTATCCTCGCACCCGTGAGACCAAGCAAGATCTGCATGTTCAGGTGGTTGGGGTCTGGGAACCAGAAAAACTAAATAAGGATGCAGAAGCTGACGAGGCCGAACCCACACCTACCATCCCAGAACCAACAAGCGAGTTTTCCCCCGGCTATCAAGACGACTATTTCTCTATTCGAGGGGAAATTGTCTTCCACTCCGTTGAAGACCAGCATATTATCGTTAAGATTCAGCAGGCCCCCCGGAAGAGTTCTGATAAGGCCAAAGCCTTTAAGTTGCGCCTGGAAGGTCTTTTAGAAAGCCCGAAATTACTCGGTTACTTCTGGGATTTGCATGTTGAGCGGCAGGGGACGGCTCTGACGATTAAGCAGGGTTCTCCGATTGGCCTGGTGCCTCCGAAGAAGAAAGTGGAGCGTTCCGATGCTGGACGGGGTAAGTTCCGCAAAAACTTTCGGGATAGTCGTCCCGGGGGGGCCAGGGTTGGCAGCAGCCCCGCCGCTCCACCGACCCGCCGGGAACCGTTGCCCAAGCCTGTCAAACGGACTGAAGTTAACAGCAGCGAAGAATAGACTGGTTAATCCATTTCGACCTGCGCCCCCCAGACATCCTGGGGGATAAAACTTTTGTCGGGTGGAATGGGGGCTACGGGTTCGCTGAGAAGAAACCGGCCATCGCTGATCCATTGCTTCAGTTCTGCCGCAATCTGGCGCGATAGAAAGATGCTGACCAGGGGGGCAACTCGCACCGATTTACCATCGATCATCACCCGACCTGACTTGAGCTGAGCATAACTGACCAGACCAAAGGTGGGCCGCACCCGGCGGGGAATCGAAAAGTCAACGATCGGGGCTACCAGATCTTTATCTAGTACGGCACAGTGGGCCACGACTTCTTCTGTTAACACCGGGAAGGGAACCCCGACCCCCAGCATCAGGGAAGGGCCATAGTTTTTGAAGTAACACCCCCGCACCCAGCGGGCATCCATTTGTTTGGCATCGCCAATCAGAGCCAGGGTGGCCGCCGGACCGATCGGGGTGCGATTAGGCAGGCGTTTTTGCAGGGGAAAATGTTGGGTACCTTCCCAGGCCACATAGCCAATCCCACCTCCCAGAAAAATCCGGGAGCCAATCCCAATCAGTTGCAGATCCGGGTCATTGAGAAGCGGGGAAATCGCTCCTGGATTGGAATAAACGGCATTTCCCAACCGGGGTTGGAGGGGACCCAGGTAGGTAAATAGGGGCCGATCGCCCCCATTTACTCCAACGATAAAGTTTTGATAGAGGTTGCGAGGGTTAAACAGGTAAAACTGGTTGATCGTATCGCGGGTAATGGTCGTCTCAAAGGAAGCCCTGGGATAACAGTCAGTACCCTGGCCGAGGGCCCGCAAATGTACCGGCTTACCGGCGATCAGATCATGGATGACATAGCCACCCCCCCTTTCCCGGGTTTCTTCCCCTTCGACGGCTTCCCCCACCTGGGTTGCACCGAGATACAGGTCAACGGCCCCAAACCCGGAATAGGCGGGAACCCCATCCAGCCAGCACTGACGAATTTTGATCGGGGGATCGGTATGGCCCAGATTGATAATCGCCCCAGAGGATTCCATCGGTTCAAAGGTGCCCGTGGTAATCACATCCACTTCCCGGGCGGCCTGGGCCACCCCTACCTCGGCCACCCGCGCTTTCAGTTCTTCGACCGTCCAGACTACCGCCTGTTTCTGGTTGATCTTGTCATTGATCTCAGCAATGGTTCGCATCAGAAATTGGAAATTGGGGCAGGGGACAATAGCAGCAGGGATGGAGTTCACCTCCCTACCACCATCTAAGCATCTATCCTACCGAAACCCTAACGAGACAGGGGTTGGGCCAGGTCGGGAGGTCGTCCGGTTAGGCCGGTCATCAGCCGCAGAGCCAGAATCTTGGCGGGGCGCACCCTGCTCAAAACCCATAACCCCAGGCGGCGCAGGATGACCAGAGGGAGAAAATTGTTGGAGAAGCAACGATCGAGAAAATCGGTAAACCCTAAGATGATCCAGTTCTCTAACTTACGCCAGCGATCGTACTGGCCCAACACCATCGAGTCTCCAATATCCTGGCCGTCAGCCACCGCCTGCTGCAGGATCTGAGCCAGGGCTGCCGCATCCCGAATCCCCAGATTTACCCCCTGCCCACCGACGGGATGGCAACAATGGGCCGCATCTCCAACCAGAGCCAATCGGGGTAGGGTATAACGCCGACTCTGCATTAACTGCACTTTGAACAGGGAGCGGTTGCCAACCAGGGACAATTGCCCCATCTGGTCGCCGTAGCGATGCTGAAGTTGAGATAAAAACTCGGCATCGGGCATCTGGAGTAAAGCTTCGGCCTTGGCATGGGGAGCCGTCCAGACGATGCGACAGAGGTTGTTGGGCAGGGGCAGGATGGCAAAGGGGCCATCGGCCCAGAAGCGCTCGTAGGCGATGTTGCTATGGGACTTTTCGGGTTGAATGAAGGCCACCACGCAGGACTGCCAGTATTGCCAGCCCTGGGTAGCAATCCCGGCCTGCTGCCGGATGGGAGAACGGGCCCCATCGGCGGCGACCAGAAGGCGAGTGGTCACCTGCTGGTGGGTTCCTGCCTGATTTAGAATCAGGGCCACCTGATCAGACCGATACTCGGTCTGAGTCAGCTCCGCCGGACAGAGATAGGTGACATTGCTACAGGTCTGGACAAAGGCCCGCAGAGCGTCCAGGATCACCCGATGCTCGGCCACATAACCCAGTTCGGAGGTGCCCAGATCTTGCTGGATAAACTTGACAATTTGCGAGTAGTCCGCGTCGGAAAGCCGAATCTGGTCGATCGGGTTGACCTGGGGGCGCATGTGCTGCCATACCCCAATTCCCTCAAAAATCCGACTGGAAAGGAGATTGATATGGTATGCCTGACCCCGTTCAACGGCGGCAGAGCGAGGCTGGGCTTCGACAATAGCGATCCGCAGGTTTGCATCTTTTAGAGCAGAGGCCAGAGTTAACCCGACAATTCCGCCACCTACGATCGTCAAATCGTAGTCAACCGCTGACTGGCTCAAACCCACCGACCCTGGGGCATCGGACGGAGCTACCGCTGGGGAAGCAACCCTGGATGAAGTCGGCGATTGAGAATCCAGCACCATAATGACTAGTTACTACTGTAAAGCGATCGTTACAAACCTATTCTGACGCGAATTGTCAGGGAATCGCAAGCAAACCAAAGAATAGATTAAGGCTTTTGGAGGTTCTTTTGCTCCCCTTAAAAAGGCGGTTACTATGGCTCTCAACATTCAGAGTTGTGCTGTAGTACGACTGTTTAACCGCTACTAAGGCTCTATTTTGCATCTTCCCCTGGAGATTAGCGATATTACCCTATCTCAGTCGTTTGTTCAGACTAAGCGCAATCTCCCTTTCTTCCCCTACACCGTTTTGGAGTAAGCAATGGCTAAAAACCTACTGGAGCAACTCCGGGAAATGACCGTTGTAGTTGCCGATACCGGAGATATTCAGGCAATCGAACAGTTTAAGCCGAGGGATACCACCACCAATCCTTCCCTGATTACGGCGGCCGCTCAGATGCCTCAGTATCAGGAAATCGTCGATGAGACCCTGAAACAGGCCAAGGCCGATGTTGGGGCTGGGGCCAGCGATGAAAAAGTTCTTACCCTGGCCTTCGATCGCCTTGCCGTTTCCTTTGGCAAACGAATCCTGGAGATCGTACCGGGACGGGTTTCAACCGAGGTAGATGCTCGCCTTTCCTACGACACCGAGGCCACGATCGCCAAAGGTCGGGAGCTGATTGCCCAGTACGAAGCAGCTGGGATCAGTCGGGAGCGGATTCTGATCAAGATCGCTGCCACCTGGGAGGGGATCAAAGCCGCCGAAGTCCTGGAAAAAGAAGGGATTCACTGCAACCTTACCCTGCTGTTTGGCCTGCACCAGGCGATCGCCTGTGCCGAAGCCGGAGTCACCCTGATCTCACCCTTTGTCGGTCGGATATTGGACTGGTACAAAAAAGAAACCGGACGGGAGAGCTACTCTCCCCGGGAAGATCCTGGCGTGTTGTCGGTCACCCAGATCTACAACTACTACAAAAAATTTGGCTACAAGACCGAAGTCATGGGAGCCAGTTTCCGCAATATGGGCGAGATCACAGAGCTGGCCGGTTGCGACCTGCTGACGATTTCCCCCGGTTTACTGGCGGAACTGCAAGCGGCCTCCGGCGAACTGCCCCGCCACCTGGACCCTGAGAAAGCAGCCAGCCTGGAGATGGAGCAGATGACGATCGACCAGGCTACCTTTGAACGTATGCATGCCGCAGACCGGATGGCCTCAGAAAAGCTGGCGGAAGGGATTCAGGGTTTCACCAAAGCCCTGGTAGCCCTGGAAACCCTGCTGGCGAAACGGCTGGCCCAACTGGAAGGGGAGGAGGTGGTGACCCACGCCGCCGAAGATATTTTCCGGGTTTACGACCTGGATGGGGATGGCTTCATTACCCGGGAAGAATGGCTGGGCACCGATGCTGTATTTGATGCGATTGATAGCAACAAGGACGGCAAGATCACGGCTGAAGAGATGGGTGCGGGGCTGGGAGCCGCCTTTCACCTGGCTGAAGTTTAGCTGGTTTGGGGGTTGACCCTGCCAACCCCCAAACCCCTGCCCATGATTAAGTTTCTTGTTTTAGCGCCTGCTGGACATTTTTTTGCCCCGGCTGACCCTATCCTTAAGCCGTCCTACCCATCCCTGAAGCTGCCTGCGGCCCCCGTCCCTGAATTGTTTCTTTAATACAAACTATGCAAGTTACTCAAGAAATTCCCCCCGGTTGCCCGGTAGTACGCGTCGAAGACGATCGCACAGGGTTGAGTATCGAAACCTTGAAGCGGGCCTTTCTCGATAACCTGTTTTATATCCAGGGCAAGTTTCCCCGCATCGCCACCAAAAACGACTACTACATGGCCCTGGCCTACACCGTCCGTGATCGGTTGTTCCGGCGCTGGTTGAACACGGCCTTAGCCTATACCGATGGGGGCTGCCGCACCGTTGCTTACCTGTCGGCCGAATTTTTGATGGGGCCTCACCTGGGCAACAATCTGATTAATCTGGGAATTTACAACCAGGTGCAGCAGGCGGTTGAAGAACTGGGATTGAGCCTGGATGAGTTGCTGCAGCAGGAAGAAGAACCGGGGCTGGGGAACGGTGGGTTGGGCCGTCTGGCGGCCTGCTACCTCGACTCTCTGGCTACCCTGGAGATCCCGGCCCTGGGCTACGGGATTCGCTACGAGTTTGGGATTTTTGACCAGGACATTCGGGATGGCTGGCAGGTAGAGATCACCGATAAATGGTTACGCTACGGCAATCCCTGGGATGTGGCCCGTCCCGAGTGGGCGGTGGATGTGGCCCTGGGCGGCCATACGGAAACCTACACCGATGACCAGGGGCGTTATCGGGTACGCTGGGTGCCTTACCAGGTGTTGAAGGGAGTGCCCTACGACACCCCGATTCTGGGCTATAGGGTGAACACGGCCAACACCCTGCGCCTCTGGAAGGCAGAAGCCACGGAATCCTTTGACTTTGAAGCCTTCAACTCCGGCGATTACTTTGGGGCCGTCCATGAGAAGAGTGTGTCTGAAAACCTGACCAAGGTGCTTTACCCCAACGATCAGCAGTTTCAGGGGAAACAGTTGCGCCTGGCCCAGCAGTTCTTTTTTGTCTCCTGTTCCTTACAGGACATGATTCGGATCATCTTTCGTCAGGATTTACCCCTGGAGAAGTTCCATGAGAAATTTGTCATCCAGTTGAACGATACCCACCCGGCGATCGCCGTGGCCGAGTTGATGCGGCTCCTGCTAGATGAGCATGCCATGGACTGGGATCGGGCCTGGGGGATCACGCAAAAATCCTTTGCCTACACCAACCATACCCTCCTGCCAGAAGCCCTGGAACGCTGGCCCGTGGGCCTGTTTGGCAGCCTCCTACCGCGCCATTTAGAAATTATTTACGAGATCAACAACCGCTTTCTCGATCAGGTGCGGATCAAGTTTCCCGACGATGGCGATCGGCTGCGCCGGATGTCTCTGATTGACGAGAGTGGGGAACGCTATGTGCGAATGGCCCACCTGGCCTGCGTCGGTAGCTTTGCCATCAATGGGGTAGCCCAACTGCACAGTGAGTTACTGCAGCGAGATGTGCTGCACGACTTCTATGAGCTGTATCCTGAGAAGTTCAATAACAAGACGAATGGTGTCACACCCCGACGGTTCATGGTGTTGAGCAACCCCCGCCTGACCAACCTGGTGACCCGCAAAATTGGCAGCGGCTGGATCAAGCACCTGGAAGAACTGCGAGGCTTAGAAGCCTTTGTCGAAGACCCGGAGTTTCGCCAGGAATTTCGCCAGATCAAACAGGCGATCAAGCAAGACCTGGCCACCTACATTCAGGAACATTACGGCGTAAATGTCAGCCCCAACTCGATTTTCGACATTCAGGCCAAACGCATCCATGAATACAAGCGGCAACACCTGAATGCGCTTTACATCGTGACCCTGTACAACCGGATCAAGGCTAACCCCGACCTGGATATTACCCCCCGCACCTTTTTGTTTGGCGGCAAAGCAGCCCCCGGCTACTACATGGCCAAACTGATTATCAAACTGATCAACTCGATCGCAGAGGTGGTGAACAACGACCCGGATGTCCGCGATCGCATCAAAGTGGTGTTTCTCAAGGATTACAACGTCAAGTTTGCCCAGCGCGTCTATCCCGCCGCCGATCTCTCAGAGCAGATTTCTACCGCCGGTAAGGAGGCCTCCGGTACAGGCAATATGAAATTCGCGATGAATGGGGCCCTGACGATCGGGACTCTGGATGGGGCCAATATTGAAATTCGCGAAGAAGTGGGGGCAGAAAACTTCTTTTTGTTTGGCCTGACGACTGAAGAGGTCTATGCCAAAAAGGCCGCTGGTTATAACCCCTGGGAATACTACAACAGCAACCCGGAACTGCGCCTGGCGATCGACCGGATTGCTACGGGCTTCTTTTCCCATGGTGACTCTAACCTGTTCAAACCTTTGACCGATGCCCTCCTGAGTCGGGATGAGTATCTTTTACTTGCTGACTACCAGTCTTACGTAGACTGCCAGGATCGAGTCAGTCAGGCCTATCGGGATCAGGAGCACTGGACTCGCATGTCCATTTTGAATGTAGCCCGCATGGGTAAATTCTCCTCCGATCGCTCGATTCGGGAGTACTGCCAGGAAATCTGGAATGCCCAGGCTGTCCCGATCATTCTGGAGGAATATGCTCAATCGGCGGCGGATTTACATACTGACTTGAATGTATGAGCCTATCTCTCTATATGATTCGCCATGGTGAAACCACCTTCAGCCAGACCGGTGGTTACTGTGGCGAAATAGACCCAGAACTGACGGAGTATGGCCACCAGATGGCCGCCGCCTTTGGCAAAGCCTACCAGTCTCTCCCCTGGGAGGCGGTGTTTGTCAGCCCGATGAAACGAACCATCGCCACAGCTAAACCCCTTTGTGACGCGATCGGTCTGGAGATGCAACTGCGGGATGGGTTGAAAGAGATTCGCTATGGCCAGTGGGAAGGCCAGACCGTTGACCATGTGAAAGAACACCACAATGAAGACTACGTCCGCTGGCTCACCGAACCGGCCTGGAATCCCCCGACCGGTGGAGAAACCGGGGTTCAGATCGCCAGTCGAGCTTCCCTGGTAATTGCCGAAATCGAGGCCAAATACACCAGCGGGAATGTGCTGGTGGTGTCCCACAAGGCCACAATTCGGATTATTCTCTGTAGCCTTTTAGGCATTGATGTTGGCCGTTACCGCGATCGCATCGATATGCCCGCCGCTTCCGTCAGTGTGGTCAAGTTTGATGTCCATGGCCCCCTGCTCCAACTGCTGGGCGATCGCTCCTATATGCCCCAGGAACTCCGGGATCGTCCCGGTACCTGATGTTGCTCGATCAAATGGCCTGACCTCAAGAGATGGGAACCCAGGACTGGGCTATCCCATCTCTTGCAACAGTCGTGGCATTACATCCTGCACTTAAGCCAAACCCACCAGCTTGGCGCTCAGATCCCACATCCGTTCGCCTTTTTCATCATCCCGTGCCTGGGGAGACACTGGCTGGACAAAGGACTTACCATCCTTCTTCTGACGGTTGCCCCAACTCCAGTAGGCCCCAGACTGACGATATTCGGGGTCGGCGACAACCATGGCCAGACGCTCTCCTGCCAATTCCTGAGAGACATAGCCGCCGGTCACGTTCTTCTGGAACCAGGGGAAGAGTTTCTGGAACAGGGGGTAGTGATTGCGAAACAGGGGCGTATCGGCCACACAACCGGGGTAGAAGGAGGTGAAGGAGATGCCGGTGCTTTCATGGTAACGCCGGTGCAGTTCCCGCATCGTCAGGACGTTGCAGACCTTGCTATCTTTGTAGGCCTTGACCGGTTCAAACTTTTTGCCATCGGCCATAGTCACCGGCTCTTTGAACCCGGCAGCAAAACCTTCAAAATTACCCAGATCGGGGCGGGGTGGAATCTTACCGCCTAACTCATCGGGGTTGTGCGTCACCGTACCCAGAATCACCAGGCGGCGATCGCTGTAGGTTGACTTCTTCAAGTCTTCCAGCATCAGGTTACAGAGGAGAAAATGACCCAGGTGATTGGTGGCCATACTCAACTCATAGCCTTCAGGACTGCGTAACGGCTCCTTCAGCAGGGGCATGTAAATGGCAGCATTGCAAACCAGGGCATCTAAAGAACGACCGGTTTCACGGAAACTTTTAACAAACTGGTGCACACTTTCCAGGGAAGCCAGGTCAACATGCAGCAGGGTGTAACTCTCTTTAGGAATACCAGCAGCTTGAGCGGCCTGCTCAGTCTTGGCAAAATCCCGAACGGCCATGACCACATGCCAACCCCGCTTAGCAAGAGCTTTTGCCCCGTATAAACCTACTCCGGAGGAGGTGCCTGTAATTACAACTGTTAAGTTCTGATCTTGTGCCATGTTTTCAAAATTAGTTGACCGTGATTGACTGTTTCTAGAATCTCATACCACTGAACCACTTTGTGACGGGAAAGGAGAGATTCAAAGGAGAAAGAAACAGCAAAGCCAATTCAAGAATATGACAAAAAATTAAGAACTTTTGGAATAACAAATGTAACGAAAGATGAATGCTCAAGGTGATCACCGGGATAAGGTTGGCCATCATGCGCCGCCAGTGCCGGTTGCTTCCTGGCCGATCGGCTCCTGGCAGTCAGTGTGCAACCAGCCCAATGTTTGCAAAGCCTGGTAGAAGGTGGCTTTGCTCCTTGAAGCTTTCCTCTCTGGTAATTGCCAGCATTCAGCTTTACCTTTTTTCTGACCTAATCGTTGCAAGGTTAATCTGTCAGGCTTTCTCCCGGAAGCTGAACAGATCTTCATCGCAATCCGTACCAGTGGAGCAAGCCATCTGACGGGTTTGCCTGTAGAGGCCTGTTCAGGCGTGGGTTAAAGCTCGACAACGAGGGGCAGGACTTGTTTTATGAGTATATTTTTAAGAAACTGTTTGTAAATGTATATGAAGCAGAAGTCGCATTAGGTGGTAAATA